>OQWM01000791.1_pt1 | contig 21040 bp, 5 predicted proteins | sample 1691531 | NCBI WGS metagenome assembly OQWM01 (sample SAMN03418257, study PRJEB22391) | human gut metagenome | biome: human-gut; feature: organic feature; material: feces | host: Homo sapiens | place: Tanzania | collected 2013-01
ACTCCAGGTTGTCGCTCGTCACGATGACGAACATGGCCGAGAGGAACAGGAACATAAGCGCCAGGAACTGCGGGCAACGGTCGGGCGCGGTCTGCCCGCGCAGCGCGGCCTCGTGCTCGTCGTGGGCCTGGAAGTCCTTCATGTAGCCCAGGGCATACACGCAGATCAGGCTGCCGACGATGCCGACGGCGAGCACCATGATCACGCTCATGCAGTCCAGGTAGAGCGGAGCGGCAGTGACGACCTCGGCCGCAGGCAGCGTCATGGCCGCGAAGGCGACCGAGCCCACCAGCTGGACTATGCCGAGCACCGTGGTGAGCGTGCTCTTATATTTGCGCGCGTTGTACAGGATGACGGCGCACAGGATCACATCGATGACGGAGCTGACGATCGAGAGCACATGCGAGGTGCCGGGGGCGATCTCAAAGCTCTGCGGGCCCGCGCCAAAAAACATGACGGCGACTACAACCGTCACCGCCATGATGATGCCGGAGCCTATGAGCCCCACCGCATCGCGAGCGCGGTCACCACGCACGAGCAACATGCCCAGCGCCGGTACCAGCGGAAACAGGGTAAGGACATACAGTAGCGTCATACCATCACTCCCCCATGCTAAAACGCTGCAATTGTTTAACGTTATAGCTCAATTGAGGAGTAGCGGCGGCGGGTTTTCGGTCAGCTGTGGAGCTTTGGACGTGCAGGGTAAGGGGCCTGTCCACATGGGAGCATGATGGCGCGCCTTTGCCGCGGCAGCGCGGGCCCCAAGCCATATCGCACGGCAGCTTTATCCGATCCGGAGCAACCCTTAGACGGGCATCGCGATAGAAAAAATGCGCCCCGCAGGCGCACGTTTTCGTTACTCCGCTTTCTTGGCGCGCGGCTTGCGTCCGCGCGGCTTATCGACCAGCGCGGCCTCGCCGCCGTCGCGATACTGGCGGCACCAAGCCTTAACCGAAGACTCGCTGGGGATCTTATGCTTGACCATAGCCTCGCGCACCGTCAGGCCGTTTTCCAGGCGGTCCTTAACCACGGCGAGCTTAACCTCGTACGAATACGTGTGATGACGAGTGCCTGCGTTGAGTACGGCCTCGGCGCCGCCCACGGCATATGCGCGGGCCCACTGACGAGCCGTGGCCTGGGGAATGCCAAGCTCCGCGGCGAGGGCGCGATGGCCAACCCCCTCTTGGAGGATCTCGACGGCGCGCTGCCTAACCTCGGGCGCATGCGTACGAGTCCTAGTTGCTTCTGACATACCTGCCACTTCTTAGCCTTAAACGTTAAACTGTTTTCTTACGTGCATGTTAGATAGTAGCATTTTGCTGTTTGCGCGTAACAGATAATTGAAAATCGCAACAGCGGTATCTGGACATTTGCCATTAATTTGCGACTCTTCTTTAACTTTTATTTGCGCAGCTAGTGAGCTCGCAGCTAGATGGCGAAGGTATACCAACCAGTTTGGTTTCTTTTTGTTTGACTTGGCGTGATTTGCGCAATTATTAACCCCACGCCGCTCCTTACTTCAACTTTCCAGCTTTCCACTTAACATTCCAGCCTTCCACCTCAGGTGTTAAGTTAAGTGGAAGGTTGGGAAGTTAAGTCGAGAGCAAGAAAGGGGCGGCAACTGGATAATTGCCGCCCCTTCATGGGATTAGTTGGCCTGAGTCTCGTGAGGGATACCCCCGGTGTTGATGCGCGCCAGCGTGTACGTCACGTAGTCAGAGTGCGGATAGCCATCGAGGTTGCTGACGTTGACCGGCATGTCGTCGACACCACCGCCGGACATCTGAGCCGTAAGCACCAAGCGGTAGTTTGCGTAGGTCTTGGTCTGCCCAGTCTTCTCAACGTCCGTGTTCACCTTAACGCGGAAGGCATGCTTAAAGGCAAGGCTGTTGCTGTCGCGTGTGGCGAAACCGTTGGCGCCCTTGGTGTCAGTGAAGACATAGCCTTTGCCATCGGCACTCAAAGAAACCGTGTCCAATTTGTCGCTGCCAAGCACCGTAATGTAATTTTTGATACCGCTGACCTGAACATACGAGCCATCATACTGGCGCTGCTGCAAGCTCAACGTATATGTCACCGTATCGGCACTGGAAATCATGGCATCGGCACCCGCGAGCTTGGAGAAGTCATACGTTGCCACCAGCGCGATCGTGCCATCGGCGGACTTGAGATCATCGATGTTGATGCCCAGCTGCGACCTCTTGGAAGCCTCGAGCGCAATAGTCGAGGAACCAACGTTCGTGCGGTAGTAACCAGCGCCACCATCGTTATATGCCGAGTTGCTACTGGTGCTGAGCGTTTCGGCATGCGTAGAGAGGTACGCACGGTAGTTGGGCTTCGTGTACTTATCGTTGCCGTTATTCTGCGAAGCGATAATACCCGCCTGGCACGCGAGCTCCGTCATGGTGAGATTCGCCTTCATGGTGATGGTGAACTGACTGCCATGTTCCTTGGCTTTCTCGCGAATGCCGGAAAGATCGATGGCTTTGCCGTTGGCATCCGCGAGTACAAGTGACATGTCGCCACCCGTTGCAGACCAGTCTTTGGCAGCAATCGCCGGCGTTTCCATCGTGCCGGCATCAGTCCACCCAGAACCATCCCACGTGTAGTAGTTATCCCCCACCTTCACGTAGAACGAATACATGCCCTGGGTTCCAGTCGGGTAGCCGTGCGCGCCCGCGGCAACACCGCCCTCGTAGTTCACGAGCGAAGAATCCAACTGGTAGTACAGCGCGTCAGAGCTTGTGTACTCCTGCTCGCCAAATGCAATGGTGTCGCTCACGTCCATATCGAGCGGATAGGTCGTTTCTCTCACGGTCATCTGGTTGATGCTCGTATTGCCGTCCGCCGAAGTTTTGTTATCCACCAAATTGTGCTGGAAGTTCGTGGCAACGCTGTACGTCGAGGCGGTGTTCTCATGCGAGTCCCGCGAGTCCTTCTTCCCCTCTTCGCGAAGCGTGTAGTTAAGATGCGTGTTAACGCTTGTCGTGACCGACATACCGGTATATCCGTTGACGTTGGCAGAGCCCTGAGGCGTGCGAACAACAAGATAGAAGCTCTCGCTCTTGGGTTGCTCGTTGGCGCCCTTCTTCGGAACAGTCAGGTCATAGAACGGACCCTCTTTATCCGCATCGGTCTTTAGGCGGTAATAGTCGCCGCCAATCTTCGCGCCGGCAATGCCAATCAGTTCAGCCTCAGTCTTGCCGCGCTTCTCATCGTCGGTCAGCTTAATCCATGCGCCGTCATCCGCTTCTGCCGCCGTCGCACCCATAGTCTCGCTGAGCCACTGCTCCGTATAGTGACTTCTGTTGGAGTCCTCAAAGTCCGTCAGCGCAACCGATGTGCAGGATCCGCCCGCAGGCACCGTATATTGATATTCCTTACTATTATGTGCCGTGTCCACGAGCGTCAGCTGCGTGCCCGCCGGCAAGGCTCCCTTTGCTCCACCGAACTCAATGCGTTTGTTAAGCGGCCTCATGTCGCCGCCACTTGCCAAGTGCGTGTTCCAGCCATACTCCGTCGGCTGCTTATACGCCTTGTTGTATGTCCAGGTAAGATAGCCCGTCATGGTCTCGCCGCTGCTAATGAGCACGTGCTTGTCGTACTTGCTGCCGTAGTCGATGCTATTGAAGTTAGACCCCTCGGAATACGTTGCCGTAAAGTTGATCTCGAACACGCGCTTGACGATGATGGGCACCATAACCCTGTAGCTCTGGCCAGCCTCGGTAAAGGTGACGGTAAGCAGGTTGAAACGACCCTTGCCGTTATCCCAGTTAGTGTTAGCGCTGATCGACAAAGATGAACCGCTGCCTTTAACGTCGAGTGCTTTGTCGGTCACATTGGATTGCTTTACAAAGACGCCGTCCTCGAGTTTGAATACGTCGACCGTTGCCGAGACATGCGACCCGTCCGCATTTAGGCGCAGCGCGTCCGAATAGCCACCGTTGGTAACAATGTTGAGATAGTCCTTGACGGTATCCGAATCATTGCCCGAAAGGACGAGGACGTCGGGGTTGGCGTCCGTCTTTGTAGCATCCGTGTCATTGTTCTCGTTGAACTCGCGGGCGCTGGAGGCCGAGTATTTCGAAGTGTTTTGATAGACACCGTCTTTATCGATTCCGCCGATGTTGGCGTAGGCGTAATGATTGTCGGCGCTGGCGCTCGGCGGATTCTGGATGGCCGCGGCGAGGTCAATGTTCATGCCATCGCCGAACAGAAAGCGATTGGTTGTGTCGGTGTTGGAAGCGCGCACAGCAAGACCGCTCGTCGGACTCGTAGTCACATAGGGTGAGACGGCAGCCGTCACATTGCCGGTCTTGGCGTCATTGCTATACAGCGTCACGTCCTTGGCATCGGAAAGCGTGTCTTCGTAGTCACCAAACGCGACATACGACTTTTTATTAACCTCGCCGATCTTGCTGTTATCGCTCGCACGAATCAACGCAGGCATGTCCGTATTTTTTTGGCCCTTACCGAGCTTCACAGACACACCGGCAGCATACAGCTCGTATCCGTCAAGATTTTTCGTATCGACGCTGCCGAACAGAATGCCTTGGTCTTTCTTATTAAACGTATTGCTATCGAGCAGCACGTTGGCAAGATGGAACTTACCCTTGCCCTCTCCTGAGATGCCGCCGGAATCGGTTTCTCGGAATGTGTTGGAGGCGACCTTAATATTTGAAGCCGATACATCAATGCTATTTAGATATCGACCCGTCAACCCTCCGGAATACTGACCGTCAAACACAAGGTCTTCAACCGTTATATTGTCATAGACCACGCCTTGAGTGCTCCAAAAGTAGCCCAATACGCCGCCCATAACGCTATTCATCGAGAGTCGCAGGCCCTTAACCGTACAGTTATTAAACCAGTACTTGCAGTAAGTCCTACTATTTACGAAACCGATAACGCCACCGGCATTGCACAGATTTCCCCTATTTGTCGATACATTTCCGATATAGCAGCCTTGATCGGAAGTGACCGAGAGATTACTAATCGAAATAATTCCATAGTCGGCCCTTCCAATTAAACCGCCTACGCCCATATAGCTTCCAGCGTTCGTAAAATCAGCTTTTATCGTCACGTTTGAAACTTTTACTGCATTTGTTGTTTCCAGCTCCCTGGAATCCATCGCCGCAGCAACGGACACCGAATCTTTCGTCCAACCAAAGGCACCACCGATATGCGCGCCCGACGATGTGCCGGCTACAGTCGAATTCGATGCAACCGTAGCGTTTTTAGGGGTCGTCGTCCAAATACCGCACTTCGTACCCTCGTCCATAGCTCCGACATAGCCACCAACGTTGAGGCTACCACTCACATCCATATTGGTATAAGAGCAGTCGTACAGCTTGACCGGAGAGGCCGTTCTAGTCTTCTCGATTATCTCCGACGTCGAGGTGGTCGCCTTAGCCCTGCTGCAGTGTCCGGAGCTGCCCAACAGGCCGCCAACGTTTTTGGCGCCGGCAACCTTACAGCCAGTCATGGTCACATTGCGGTAAATACCAGAAACGCTGCCGTCATTGTTTGCTGTCACGCCTGCCAGCAGGCCAACGCCGACCTCACCTCTAGCTTTCCAGTCATTATCGTTCGAATTGTTTTGCCAATCGATGACATTTCCGGCCGCATCTTTGATAGTCAATTCAACGTCGCAGTCCGTGAATTTAAGGTCCTTGACCATACCATCGGCAGTGTTGACCGAAACGTTGTTTGAGGTAAACGAAACCGTACTAAACAAGGCGCCTACACCGGCAACCTTATAATCGTCGTCTTTATACTCCGTGACCCCATATACCGTATTGTCTTTTTTGCTACCGACCTTAATCGTTTCGCCGTTGCCGTTGATGCAGGCGATGCGGGGCACAATGCAATCACGGTCGACGCCCTTGCTGGATACGCATGCATTTGAGACATAGCGCCCCGAGAGGCCCGTAAAGCCCCTCCCGTAGCTGGTCATATTGTACGGTTCGTTCGATGCCAGTTGCAGCTCAACGCCCAACGACGCGCAGAGCGAGCCCGTCGCAGCATCGGCATAGCTATTAACCAGGTATGGCAAATTCATACCATCGGCTGTGAAACCGGGGGCCGTTTGGTCGTCGGCAATTGACCGCTTAAAGTCATCGGCAGCAGAGGCAGGGTTTCCCACATGCTCATACGCGGCGTTGCGAACCTTACCGTATCGCGCGTTGCCGAACTTATAGGAGGTCTTCGTATCGTACGTACCCCCCTCGTAGGACAGCGAAACGCCACCCGATGCGGCGCCTGAGTTAATGATGGCCGAAAGCACCAGCAGGCCCTGCGCACTTGTCGGCGTAACCCGAACGGTCGTGTTGTCACTTGCCGCCGTAGCGGTAACGCAGGACACACCTATGTTCTCGAGCTTATTGATCTTGTAGTTAGCGTCACCGTTATCAACGGTACAGTCCTCGCCCTCGCTAAAAGCGTAGCCGTCAATCACGCGGCCAACGTAGGGGTTGTCGTACAGCTGGAAGTTGCCGCCGCCTTCCGCAACGGGCTTGAACTTTTCCTTTGTGCCGCCACGCCATGAATCGCCCGTATTGCGGAAAATCACGCCGCCGCCCGCGATGGCGCCGACATAACCGCCGATAGGAACAAGATGCGAGCTGCCGGCAACCGTAAAGCCGGTTGTGGGGTTATCGGCCGTCGTTCCATTCACGACCACACCATCGATAATGTTATCGCCACCAAGGATACAGCCGATAACACCACCGAAAAACGCTGTCGGGACGCCGTCGGTGTCCTTGGCGGAATAAGTAATAGTTGCTTGTTTTGCTTGTGCGTTCACATAGCGAATATTTAGATTGCGCACCACGCTGCCATAGCTATAGGGAATGAGGCCGCGAAGCCCACCCCCATTGTTTTCGATCTCAATTGTTGCACGCCCAGAGGGCCCAAGGTCGCCAACAATAACGCCACGGAACGGGTTGGCCTTATTGCCAAAGCCGCCAAACGAAGCCGCATCTAGAGTGATCTTGTTGTCTTTGGCTGGCTCGATGCTGTAATACGCACTCTGCACATAGCGGCGCATGATTTCATCAGTCAACGTCTGCGTGGGGTCGGTCGTTTTGCCGTTCTTTTTCTCCCACTTTTTTCCGTCCTCATTGCTCTTCTTATAGACGTACACAACCTCATTGTCGGTCTTCGTTTTGTCGCCGCGCCGCTCGCACAGTTTGGACTGGTCGGCGGCAATGGTGACTTCCCAGCCGTCAAGAGCAGTGCCATTGTTTATGTAATTGGCAATGGCGTTCATCTCCGTCGCGTCTTTAACGGTGTACGGATCGCCATACGTGCCGCATCCCGTCATCAAATTAGGAATGCGCTGATTGACTTTAATTTCGTGGTACTGGACGCCATTCTCGGTGACTTTTCCCTTGTAAACGTAAGGAAGATAGTCACCAAACCGAGGATTCTCGGCATTTGCCGGCTTGTTATCAACCGTCACCAAACCACTATCGGTGCCATACGTCGTTTCGTCGTAATACCAAAGCTGCTTGCCGGAGTACTCCCCCTTGGCATCGATTTCGCTTCCATATGTCACCTTGCCCGCATCGGCATCGGCATCGGCCTTAGTAAAGGTGTAGTCTGCCGAGCCCGTGCCGGTGGTCGTGTAGCCAAAACTCTCCAGCAGGCTCGCATGGGTAAAAATCGTATTGCTCTTTTGGCTGGGCAAGCTGATTTGCTCAAACTTTGCCGTCACCTGATCGGAATTTGCATTGTAGCCCAAGCGTCCAAACAGACTTGAAGCTGCAGTCTTATTGGTTCCAAGAGCGTCAGCATAATTGCTCGCCGCAACATTTTTGACGTCCAAGTTGACATACCTTGTTATGGCGTTAATCAGCAGCGGAGCATATTGCTTATCTTCCGCTCCATCCACCTGCAAACCGTCAAGAGTCAGAGCATCGATTTTAATCGTAGCCTTCTTATCACCAGATGCTCCATAGGCGCAACGAAGCAGCAGCGCACCCGACACACTTTCAGGATCGGTTGAACTCTCTTTGTCATTGGCAGCCCGCCCAACCGTTCCGGAAAGAGTCACATTTTCGACTGTTAGATTCTTGTTTCCAATCGTACGAATAAGACCACAATGCATGTTCTCATGCTGGGTTGCAGAATTATTAACCTTATTGTTTTTCTGCTCGCTTTTTATCTTGGAATAGCAGAGGGTTATCTTGGCATTCTTGATTTGGACATCTCTGTTGCTGATATTCGTCGGATAGAAGCTATAGCCCGTCAGATCGATAGTGGCAATGGAGTCGCCGTTGCTGCTACCAATATTATTTCTGTCAAAAATGGCCGCATCGGCAGGAGCGATGTAGTTCCTCACCTCTAGGGGCGCATACAGCCTAGCGCACCACAAAAGCAGGTATTCAGGACGATCCATCCATCCGTCAGATTTTTTAGTTTGCGATAGATCCTTTACTGCCGTCCAGGCCCTGTCTAGGTTGTAGTAGTAGCGAGTATTTCCATTCGAGGCATATTTCTGCTTTTGCCCAACGCTCGTCCGGTTTTTATAGCCGTTATCTCCGCTTGGGTCCCCACTCATATCGAGCTCAGGCGTCTCCGTATGCAGAGAGACAACAGCATTCCAATCTCCATCGATAAGCTTGCGAATGGGATTGACACCATATGCAATCCACTCGTCAAAGGCCTTAAGCTGGTTGTCAGAAATGCCGATTGACGCATCTTCGACCCTGTAGGCCTCGCCCCAATAAGCTCGATCCTCAAGATAAAGACCCGTATAGACCTCTGTGCCATATTTTTGGGCATCTTTATTTTCCGTCTTGCTTGCACGGGCAATCAACACACCAAAGGCCGTGGCGGCGCGGGCGCTAAAGGCCGCACCATTCAAATTGATGGCGTAGTTATTGATAATCCAATGACCGCTGGCGGCGTATACGAGGCCGCCAATCTCAGATGCCACATCGGCAGTTACAGAAGAACCCTCCGAGGTCAAGGCGTACCTATCCGCAGAGCCACCTTCCATATTAACAGTGGTATTACCCCAGCTGTAGCCCAGAAGGCCACCGGCGCCGTTACGCCTGTCGCCGCTCTTGCCGACTGCCATGTTAAACGAGTTGAACGAAAGGCCCGTGATGTTGACTTTGGTGGTATTCTTCACGGTTCCCTGCGCTATGGTGCCGATAAAGCCACCGGCTTGGACGATTTTCGATGACTTTTCATCGAACGTTTTGTCAGCTGTTGCGCTAGCGTCGACTCTGATTGAGCCGCCAACCTGCAAGGCCGTCACGGCAAAGATCGCAGCAACGTCACCCACATAGCCAATGGCACCGCCAATACGAGTGTTGCCGCAGCAGGCACCGCCCGTGTTGATGGTCGTCTGAGCCTTCGTGCTGTTATTGAACTCAACGGTTGTAACCGCCGTAACGCTGCCTGCAATGCCTCCGATGTTCACATCATTGCCAAACGTATCGTCACATGTGATGTTTGCCCCACACGTTATGCCAGACAACGTCAGTTTTTCGTCCTTGGTACCGACGATGGTTCCCGCAAGCGATCCGGCATCGGTGGCCGAACCGTTATCGAACTTCATGGAGCCGGCGATGGTGACGCCGGAGATCGTTGCGCCGTTGACGGCCGCGAACAAGCCTAGACGGCCGTGACGGTAGATTTTGCCGTTACCTTTGCTTGTGTCGCTTTCGCCAAGCTCATCTTCGCCGCGCTTGCCGTACGGTTCGCCGACGGCAAGGTTGATTGTGCCGCTGCCGTTCAGCGTACCCGAGAAAACCTGCGAGTCACTTGCGCGGTCCTGCGTGAGGCCCGTCAAGCCTGTGCCGGCGAGATTAATTGTGCCGTTCACCATAATGTTCGAGGATTGCAAACCGTTCAGGTTGTTACCAGAGACTCCGGCAACCATCGGGTAGTAGGCGTTGGTTTGCCAGGTAATTGCGAGTTTAGCGAAATCCTCAACCGAGGTTAGGGTGTAGGCGCTATTGGCTGATTCCAACGATGTCGGCAAGGTTAAGACATGCGTGTTCGGATCGAGTGTAATAAAGTTTTTGCTCAGGCCCCCACCCAAGCGAATAACCTCGCCATAGGTCGCAATGTCATCCGTCTTCGAGGCTGCGTTGCTGCGTTTGAAAGTCCAGCCCGTGGCGCCTTTATCGGTCAGCTCGCCGTCAGAGCCATCCCCAACAGCAAAGATCAGCGCGTTGTTGTTCTCGAAGACAAGCTGGCCCGTCGTGCCATTCTCGGCAAAACGTGCACCCGACAAGTCCGTGATACCGCTGAACTTGATTACGGCATTCCGTGCAGAGCCCGCAATGCCCGCGGCTCGGTTCTTTGACGTACCGCCAATGGCGTTATCACTTGCAAGTGTGAAATCACGTACGTCAAGTACACTGCGTGCGTCAACAACGCCAACAGCTCCACCGAGTTTACCGGCGTCCGTTCGCGCCGAGGCGTCTCCCTTGCACGTAACCGTCACGCCGTCGAGCACAACGGCGGCAGGCTGCGAATTGGGATTCGTGCTATCGCCAACATAGCCAACAACGCCGCCCGCATCGGACAACCCACTCGCGAGGTTAAACTCGATTGCACACTTATTCTTATCTGCGTCCTTTTGAACGACAAAGGCGCGCAGGGCGTCATCGTCGCCCTTTGTCGTTGAGAACACCTTACCGACAAGGCCGCCATAACTGCCGCTGGCGTTGCCGTTCGTTCCCGAGGTGAGTCCGCTCTTATACGTTCCGCCCTGCACCACGATGTCGCCATTAGAAATATCGGCGATGCCAAAGAGAGCGCCAGCGTGCTGCGTCGCGCCAAGCGTTACGCCATCGCCCAGGTCGAACATATTGGGCTTAACGGTAAACCCTTGTGCAGAGCTCACGTCGCCGATAACGCCACCGGAACAGGCGCTGCTTTCATCGCCGACGTTGCGCGCCGGTTTAATCGTTACGCCATCAGCGATGTTGAGCACGAGGTTGGTAGCCTTACCGATAAGACCGCCACTGGCAGCCTTACCAATGACGCTAAAGGCGGAAAGATTAACTTCGCCTTTAATGGCTACGGTCGTGCCGTTGCCGCAGACGCCGATGAGGCCGCCGGCGCATGCGCCAACCTTGGTCGTCTGGATGGTCGGGATTCCGCTGTAGGCGTTCGGAAGCGTCAGCTTCTCAACGGAAAGAGATGCAGCATCTGCAAGGGTATTTGCGAGCAGGCCAACATTGTCGGTTTCGGATTTGATGTTGACGGTAGGAGCTGCGTCGCCTTTCGCCGCGCAGCTCGCATCGAGCACAAGTGCACCAGAGACAGAACCCAAAAGCGGTGAAGTCAAGGTGACCGCAGTCGTATTATCAGCAGCAGGGGCAACAGTAAGGTCAACGGTCAACTTATGACCCCCGCCAGCAATCGTCGTCGCGACAACGGGATCGCTCGTCGTGCCCTTCCAGGTGAGTTTAAGTGTCACATCCGCGGACAGCTCAACACTATTGAACAGGGGCCTATTTAAAACGACTGGGGTAGCCCCCAAGCCGAAGCTCCCCTTAAAAGGCGTGTTCTGAGCACCAAGGCCCAAGAAGTAAAGGTTGTCAACTGGAGAGCAGAGGTTAAACTCGCCCGTTCCCGTTCCGGAGCCCTTTGTGATGGCTGCATCCTGGTAAATGGCGGGATTGGCGTTGGAAAGCTTAATGAGATCCTCGCTGGTCTCAATGGTGACCTTAGTTACCCTATCGCCTTCGGCAGTAACCTTGGAGTCGCCAATAGCGTCCTTCAGATCGACAACCGTTTTGTACTTATATGTAGCATCTGCCTGGGCAGCGGCATCCGCGTCCGTGTCATCCGCTTGCTCCTCGTCAGCAGCACCCTCATTGGCAGCCGTATCTCCCTGGGACGCATCGCCCTCCGTTGTGGTATCGCCGCTGGTGGTTCCGTCGGTCGCAGAGTCCTGCGAGCCGTCGGTGTTGGTAGAGCCGTTGCCGCCTTCGGTAACGCCCGCATCGGCGCCCGGAGTCGTTACGGCATCATCAGATGCAGCCTGGTCGGCATCTTCCAAGGCGGTGGCCACGGCGTCCTGTACGGAGCGCGCCGTGTTGCCCGCAGCGTGCGCGGCAGAGACGGACGCCTCCATGACGGCGTCGAGCTCTTGCGCGAACACCTCTGTGGAGGGCGCGAGCGCCTGGAAAATCATGATCGCAGTCAGGCATGCGGTTGTTATGCGCTTTGCCGTTCTCATCTGGTCCTACCTCGTTCTATCTCATGCCCCGCGCGGGGTCTCAAAATCTATGCTTTCGGCTTGTTCGTTCCGGCTGAACACAAAACGACAATGTCTTTCCATTTGGTCGGCTTCGAATCGTCCTTCCGGTAAAAGGTGATGATTTCCGAACCGGGGGACGCATCGTATGTGACCGAGTTGCCGTTGACGGTCGCCTGCCCATCACCGTTCGTATGATTCTGCTTAAAGAACGGATCAAGCTCGACCCCGTCTCCCCACTCGAGCGTCACCTTAGTCGTAGCGCCCGTAACGGTCACGCGATAGTTGTATGCGTCGAAATTGCCGACATTCGTATCATCCGGATTCTTATCGACCCACTCGCCCGAAACGCCCGACGCCGTTACCTCTGCACGCTCGGCGGGCGCAATCTTAGCCGCGAGCCATTTGAGGTTCGTGCCGGGACTGTCGACACGGACCTGAGCCTTGACAGTGAAGGACGCCTTGTTGAGGTCCGCCTTGGCAAACGTAACCGTATACGTATACATAGTCGCCTTGTTGGCAGGGAAGGAAAGATTGACCGTGCCGCCCTCCGTCAGCGTGGGCGAACCGTTTATGCCCCAAGCTTTCGTCGTTCCCGTCGCCGTCACGCTTAGCGTCGCGTTGACGTCCTTGTCGTTGACCTTGTTCTTGTCGCCTAGCAGATGGTTGTAGATGCGAAAGGTAAAGGAGCAGTTGCCGTCCTTCGTATCGGCGATGACGCTTCGGACCGCAATATCCTCGTCACCCAGCATTTCGTCCGTGTAGCCCGTAAGCATGTCCGAGGCAAACAGCGCCTGCGACGTGCCCGAGACGGCGACCGACTTAAGAAAGTCGCCCGCCAAAAATGCCGCATAGGTAAGGTAGGTACCCGTCACAATCGCGACAGCGCACAGCAGCACCGCAACTGCCCATAGGCGTTTACGCACTTTTGAAGCAGGGGCCGCCGACTCCGTGCAGCAAGGCTTCGCCTTTGGCTCATCCACCTTCGCAAAGTGCTTGCCAACAGGTCTCGCGATTTCATTTTGCTCGTTCTTGTCTTTTCTCATCTGGCGCCCCTCCTTTCCTGCTATCAGTTGCCACTCGTGCCGCGAGCGATTAGGTAAACCATGTCGGTCTCTTTGACGTTTGAGACCTTGGTACCGTCTGCGTTGGTCACAACGCCCGGATTCCACGTGCATTCGATGATGAAGTTTGTGGCGGCGTTGGCCTTTTCGTCCTTGTAGCCATCGAGATCGCTCTTTTCGAACTTGTGATACCGGTACAGCGGGCGGGCGTTTTTTTGGACGTCCGTATAAGTGCCATATGTTGGGTCATTGGCGACAAGCTCTTTGGCCAAACTGCTCGTTCCGTCCGCGCTATTGATAAAGGTGAACGAAATCGGCGAGCCCTTTTCGCTCCACGAATACGGACGGTTGAGTCCGTCGAGACCGATTACGGTGCCACTTTTATCGCCTGAATCGTTGACCGTCACGTGATACACGTTGATTGTTAGCCCCGCGATATTCGTGGTATTTGCCACCTGCAACTCAAACTCTTGACCGCCAGCGCTCGGATTATCGTCATTGTCGCTCTGCACGCAAAACGCGCGACGAATGGTCACGTTACCGTTGTCGTCCGTCACATCGCCACGTGACTCGTCATACGAAATCTCGATAGGTTCAATGCTTGTCTGGTTGGGGCCCAGAACCTTAAGCTGCGCCGGGGTTTGAATCTTGCCCACCGTGGACAGGCTTTTGCTGCCCACAAACCACGAGAGCGACAGTCCGATGATAAAAACGATTGCCGCCAGCAATACCAGGACTGCGAGAGCCTGTGCGCGATGGTTTTCTATCCAATTGCGGGCGTCGCCGAGGCATGTTTGCATGGTACTCATGAGCTCACGCCCTCCTGAGCGCTCATTCTAAGTTGGATGTATTCGACCTTGTCGCCGATCTGTTCGTCCGCGTTGTTGTACAGCGCCGAGCAGATGGCGGTATCGCTGGAGGACATGTCGGCCGAAACCGCGGGGGCTTCAGCAGCACTCTTGCCGCTTGCCGTGCCATAGAAATAGTTCGCTTTATGCGTGTTCATGTCCGCCTGCAAGGCACCGTAGTCAGACTTCTCGTCCCCCGCCGAGGCAAACAGATTCTTATAGTAATTCGTATTGCCCGTAAGGACGAAGTTCTGGAAGTACTCCGGCCACACCCAGTACAGCGTGATGGGAACGGATTTGTTTGTGGGGTTGGTCGTTTTGCCGTCTTCGCAAAATGCGCTCTTTGGAATCTCGATCTTGCCATCAACCACGCGGCCCGAGTAATAGCCGTTCTCGCAGCCCGTAAAGAACAGCAAATGGCCCTTGACCAAGCCGAGGAGAGTCTCGGCCTCGGCCGTCAGCGTTCCCCCGTCCTCGACAACGCCGACGCCAACGCTCGTGACCTTAAGCACGCGTGACAGATTAATCGTGACTCCGTTTAGGTCACTCACCAGCGGCGTCACCGTAAACGCAATCTTGCCTCGGGCACCCGGATACAGGGAGCCAGCAGTCTCGTTGTTAAGGTTGGAACCGAGCGTCACCGTCATGGCGTCGGTCGTATCCAGGCCGGCGATGGCTTGCTTTTCCTTGTCCGTCAGTTCCCGTTCCTGGATTTCGATGTTGTATTTCTTTGCCAGATAGCGAAGGGCGTCGAAATATCCCAGCTGTTCATGTTTCATGATAAAATGGACAGCCGTGCCGCCTTCTCCGCAAGCGAAGCATTTGCAGATGTTTTTGGATGGCGAAACATAGAATGAGGGTGTCTTGTCATCGTGGAAAGGACATAAACCTACATAATTAACCCCTCTCTTGCGGAGCGTGACGAATTCAGAGACAACATCAACGATGTTTGCCGCGTCTAATATCCGGTCTATGGTAGGTTGATCAATCATATATTATCCTGTTCATTTATGGAGACAAATATACGGATTATTATGGGAAATGTCGTATTTTTGCATATTAAAAGCATATTAAAAAGGAATATATGAAAGGATTGAACAGGATGTTTTTGCCCTTGTCGGGTCTCTTATTTTGTCTCTCTGTTTCGCTGACGAAGACCAGACTCCTGAGAACGAAAAGACGAAACCCTCTAACGAGGTTACCGTCAAGGTTCCCGGCAGTGATGTTCCTGTTCCCGTCAACCCGCCTGAGGGCAAACTGAAAGTCGAGAAATTCGTAGACAAGAAGAGTGCTTCTGTTGGCGACACACTCAATTACACCGTTAAGGTGTCTAATGTCGGCGATGGCGAACTGAAGAATATTCTGGTCGAAGACTTCTTCGATGGACACGGCAAGCTCAACTACATCCCGACTGTCGGTGTTGTAGTGAATGGCGATGGCACCTACACCATCAACAAACTGCCTGCCGGTACATTCATGGAGCTCCGCTTCACCTATGTTATCGTGGACGGCGATGAGCCTGAGGTCCTGAACGCCGCTGTCGTTACGACACCGCCTGTTGACCCGCCGCTCGAACCCACCAAGACGGCTGACAAGAAGTTCGCATTTGTCGATGAAATCGTGACCTACACCATCAGCGTGTACAACCCCGATACCAAGGCAAAGACGAATGTCACTGTCAAGGATACCAACAACTTCGTTGGCAGCATCAATGCCGCCAATACAGACAAGTACACCTACAACGGCGATAACACTTGGACGATTCCGGAAATCGGAGCAGGGGAGACCATCAACATTACCTATACCTACACGGTACAGAGCAATGATGAGAAGCTCCTCGAGAACAAGGCTGATGTGACATACTCTGAGAACGGCGATACCGTGAAACTTGATACGCCGACTGTTGATGTGGTCGTACCCGATAAGGGCACTGTCTCCATCCACAAGGAAGCTGACAAGAAGATGGCTAAACCGGGTGAGGTCGTCACCTACAATGTCACCGTTACCAATAATAAGGGCTTCGATGTTCACGATGTCGTAGTAACCGATGCCAACAACTTTGCCGGTGAAATCACTGGTGTTGACGGCGCGGACTACACCTTCGAGAACGGTGAGTTCCATATCGCTGAGATTGCCGCAGGCGCTTCGGTCACTCTGACCTACACCTACACGGTCGAAATCGGTGATGTGCCTACTCAGATTCTGGAAAACATTGCTACGGCAGATGTTCCCGGAACAAACCCCGAAGACCCGAACAACCCCGGTCACGGTAAGGACCCGAATAAGCCCATTGACAATGATGAGAAGATTCCTTCGAATCCTGTTGATGTTGAAGTTCCGGGTTCTGAGACCGAAACTAAGATTCCTGACCTTGTTCTGACGAAGAGCGTAGATAAGAGTGAAGCTGCTGTCGGTGATACTCTGAACTACACGATTACTGTCAAGAACAACGGTAAGGGCGATGCTGAGAATGTCATGGTCAAGGACTTCTTCGACGGCAAGGGCACGCTGAACTTCGTGGCTATGGATGGCGTTACCGATAACGGTGACAACACCTACACGATTGCAAGCGTCAAGGCTGGCGAGAGCGTAACGCTCAACTTCACCTATGTGGTGGTTGACGGTGACGCGCCTGAGGTTCTGAACGCGGCAGTTATCACTTCTCCCGAACCGCCCACGGATATTGTGAAGAGCGCAGACAAGCATATTGCTAAGGTCAATGAGATTGTCACCTACACTATTACGGTGAAGAACAATTCCAATGACACCTTGACGAATCTGCTGGTAAGCGATACGAACAACTTCAAGGGCGAAATCGAAGCCAAGGATGGTAAGGGCTACACCTACAACGGTGATAAGACTTGGACCATCGCAACGCTCGAATCCGGCAAGTCCATCGACATTACCTACACCTATACGATGCAGGCAAGCGATGAGACTGTCATTGAAAACACTGCCGATGTGCGTTATAGCCATAACGGTACCGACTACGATATTCCGTCCAACCCGGTTGATGTTGAGAAGCCTGACGATGGTGTTGTCACCATCTTTAAGACTGCCGACAAGACCAAGGCTGAGCCGAATGAGGTCGTTACCTATACGGTTACCATCCACAACGGTAAGGATTACGATATCAAGAATGTCCGTCTGACTGACGCGAACAACTTCGCGGGCAAGATTGAGGGCGTTGACGGTGCTGGTTACAAGTTCATCAACGGCGAATTTGTCATTGACAAGATTCCTGCTGGCGGTGACGCAGTGGTCCACTACACCTACACGGTCCAGATTGCCGATGTTCCGACCAAGATTCTTGAGAATATCGCAACGGCTCATGTCCCCGGCAAAAACCCCGGTGACCCTGACGAGGAGATTCCTTCCAACAAGGTCGATGTTGAGGTTCCCGGTGACGGCACGCACGTTGATGTGCCGGAAGGCAAGCTCGAAATCGTTAAGAGTGTAGACAAGACGGAAGCCAAGGTTGGCGATACGCTGAACTACACGATTACGCTGACGAATGTTGGCGGACAGGCAGTCAAGAACGCTGTCGTCAAGGACTTCTTTGACGGTAACGGTGTTCTGAACTTCATCCCGATGGATGGCGTGACGGATAACGGCGACTACACCTACACGGTTGCGAATGTGGAGAAGGGTCAGAGCATTACGCTCCGCTTCACCTACACAGTCGTTGCCGGAGATGCGCCGATGGTCCTGAATGCTGCTGTCGTGAAGGACCCGACGCCTCCCGTTGACATCGAGAAGACCGCAGACAAGCATGTGGCGATGGTCGATGAGGTCGTCAACTACACCATCACGGTGAAGAACACGACCGACAAGACCGTTACCGACCTGCTGGTCAGCGATACCAACAACTTTACAGGTACTATCGCCTCTAAAGACAACGCCAAGTACACCTACAATGGCAATCATACTTGGACTATCCCCAGCATCAAGGCTGGTGAGAGCATCGATATTCTCTACACCTATACGGTGAAGACTACCGACCCCTCTACGCTGGTCAACGAAGCTGATGTTCGCTACACGACCGATGACGGCGAGTATGTCATCAAGGCAGACCCCGTTGAAGTCGTTGTCCCGAAGGATGGCGAAGTTACGATTGTCAAGAGCGGTGACAAGAAGATTGCAGAGCCCGGTGAGGTCGTGACCTACACGGTTACGATTCACAACGGCAAGGCGCATGACATCACCAATGTGGTCGTAAGCGATTCCAACAACTTTGCTGGAACGATTACCGGCACGAATGGTGTCGGCTACAAGTTTGTTGACGGACACTTTGTAATCGACAAGATTACCGCTGGTGCAGACGCTGTTCTGACCTACACCTACACGGTGCAGATTGCAGATGTGCCCACTCACATTCTGGAAAACGTTGCCACGGCACATGTGCCCGGCACGAATCCGGAAGACCCCAATAATCCCGGACACGGCAAGGACCCGGATAAACCTATTGACCCCGATACGGATATTCCGTCCAACAAGGTCGAAGTGGAAGTCCCCGGTTCCGAAGTTGAGACCGAGATTCCGGAAATCTCCATTACTAAGTCTGTAGATAAGCCTACCGCCAAGATTGGTGATACTCTGAACTACACGATTACTGTCAAGAACGGCGGTAACGCGGATGCCGAGAATGTTCTGATTAAGGACTTCTTTGACGGAAACGGAACGCTGAACTTCAAGGCCATGGACGGCTTGACAGATAACGGAGACAACACCTACACCATTTCTACGGTCAAGGCAGGGGAGAGCGTAAAGCTTCGTTTCAGCTATGTTGTAGTTGAAGGAGACGAACCTCTCGTACTGAATGCCGCAGTAATTAAAGACCCGACACCGCCTGTTGATGTTGAGAAGGAAGCCGACAAGCACATTGCAATGGTAGATGAAGTCGTAACCTACACGATTTTCGTGAAGAATACCACTTCCGAATCTGTTGATAATGTAACTGTCACCGACACTAACAACTTCAAGGGCGAAATCAAGGCCGAAAACGCTGATAATTACACTTACAATGGCAATAAGACGTGGACAATCCCGACTATTGCCGCTGGCGAGACTATCCATATCACCTACGCCTATACAATGCAGGCCGAGGATGCCACCGTCATCGAAAACATTGCAAATGTGATTTACAGCAAGGATGGCACAGATTACAATATCCCCTCTAACCCCGTCGATGTCGAGAAGCCCGATGATGGCGTAGTAACCATCCGTAAGGCAGCAGATAAGACGAAGGCTGAGCCGGGTGAGGTTGTAACCTATACTGTCACGGTTCATAACGGAAAGAATCACGACATTGAAAACGCTCGTCTGACCGACACCAACAACTTTGCTGGCGAAATTGTAAGCGTTGACGGTGCAGATTACACCTTCGAGAACGGTGAATTCACTATCAATAAGATTTCCGCAGGTGGTGATGTGGTTATCCACTACACCTATACGGTTGAAATCAGTGATGTGCCCACGCAGATTCTCGAAAACATTGCAACAATCCATGTTCCCGGCACGAATCCCGAAGACCCGAACAACCCCGGTCACGGCAAAGACCCTGAGAAGCCCATTGACCCCGATACGGAGATTCCGTCCAATAAGGTTGATGTGGAAGTTCCCGGCTCTGAAACCGAAACAGAGATTCCTGTAATTGAAATCACTAAGTCCGTTGATAAGGCAGAAGCCAAGGTTGGCGATACGCTCAACTATACGGTTACTGTCGCTAACAAGGGCAAGGCTGACGCTGAGAATGTTGTAGTTGAAGACTTCTTCGATGGCAACGGAACGCTCAACTTCGTGCCCATGGATGGCGTTACGGATAACGGCGACAACTCTTATACCATCAGCACTGTAAAGGCTGGCGAGAGCGTAACGCTTAACTTCACCTATGTGGTAGTTACCGCTGATGCTCCCAAGGTCCTGAATGCTGCTGTTGTGAAAGACCCGACACCGCCTATCGATGTTGAGAAGGATGCTGATAAGTATATTGCTAAGGTGACGGATGTTGTGACCTACACCATTACGGTGAAGAACACAACAGATGAAACCGTAAACGATATCACTGTCACAGACCATAACAACTTCGCAGGTAATGTTACGGCTGAGAGTTCTAATCGCTATACCTATAACGGAGACGGTACTTGGACTATCGGTTATCTGGATGCCGGTGAGGCTCTTGACATCATTTACACCTATACGGTAGAAACGACTGACGAGAGCGTCATGGAGAATACCGCAACCATCAAGTACACGCACGATGGCGAGCAGTACAATATCCCGTCTAACACGGTCGATGTGAAGAAGCCCGATGATGGCGTTGTCACCATTTGGAAATCTGCAAACAAGACTGTTGCAAAGCCGGGTGAGACTGTCACCTATACCGTAACGGTACACAACGGTAAAGACCACGATATTCAGAATGCCACTCTGACCGATGAAAACAACTTCTCCGGAAGCATTTTCGCAGTGGATGGCGCTGGTTATCACTATGAGAATGGTGTATTCACCATCGACACGATTCCTGCTGGCGGCGATGTGGTTGTCCACTACGCTTATACTGTCGGTATCGCCGATGTGACCACGCACATTCTTGAAAACGTAGCGACGATTCATGTTCCCGGTACGAACCCTGAAGACCCGGAGAATCCCGGACAGGGTAAAGACCCGACGAAACCGATTGACCCTGATACGGATATTCCGTCCAACAAGGTCGATGTGGAAGTTCCGGGTTCCGGCACGGAAACTGACATCCCGCTGGAAAAGAGCCTCACGATTGTGAAGAGTGCTGACAAGACGAAAGTCAATGTCGGTGAAACCATCAATTATCGTGTGGTAGTAACCAATACCGGTGAAGTAGACCTTGTCAATGTAACCGTAAAGGACAACAATGACGGCGC
>OQWM01000793.1_pt1 | contig 21027 bp, 12 predicted proteins | sample 1691531 | NCBI WGS metagenome assembly OQWM01 (sample SAMN03418257, study PRJEB22391) | human gut metagenome | biome: human-gut; feature: organic feature; material: feces | host: Homo sapiens | place: Tanzania | collected 2013-01
GTCCAAGGAGCATCTTCATTTATAATACCTTCTTTAAATTCAAGTTGATTGTTTTCAATAAATGATTTTACCTGTGGATTTTCGGATGTGCGTATTGTGAAATGGAAACCATTGTCATGGCTGACAGGATTCTGCTCCTGTGAGCAAGAAGAAAATGCTAATGCAGCAAAAGCAGCGATAGCAAGTGATTTAATAATTCTTTTCATAGTTGCAAAGATTAGAGATCGTACATGTAATCTGGGTCTTCGCTCATTGGAGCACCTGCATGATTTTTTTCGCCAAAGCCACTCGCGAATCCGGCTTCCGTTTCTACGTAAACGACCTGGACTTCAGGGCGTTCGTAATTGTTGGTTGATTTTTTCATGATTGTTGTTAATTATTTTTATTTATCAGTTTCCATTATCAGTAACCATCAAGTGGTCAGATTAGTTACATCCTGCAAAGTTAGTCATTATATAGTATAAATGAAAAATTTTATTCGAAGATGAAGTCGTCGAAAATCAGGTCGTGGTGGTCGCTGTCCGGGTGGCCGCTGTCCGGGTCTATCTGGATGCGGATCTTGGCATTGACCTTGGCCCCTAAGTCGTAGGTGAAACTTTGCTTGGTCTTGCGGTCGCTGTAGCTCTTCAGGGCGATCTGCTGCGGATTTTTCCATTCGTCAGTGTCGAATTCGCAGTAGGAAATCGTTGCGGATACCCAGAACTCGGAGAACCAGTAGCTGAAGCTTACCTTCGATAGGTTCTCAATGAAGTATTCCATTTTCAGGTGACCGAACTGTGACTGGCTGTAATAGTCCGGGTCTTCCTTGTAGATGCGCAGTTGGGCGCTCTGCTTCCCTGCGATAGGATTCTGCCAGGAGAATGAGCCGAACCAGGTGCTCCACTGGAGGTTTTCGCGTCCTGCGGTCAAGCCGTATTTGTCGTATGACGGCTTGTCTGTCGTCGGGAATCCGTTCTCAAAGCCTTCTTTCAGAGGCAGATCCACACGCACGAGCGGTCCGTATTCCTTTTCAATGCCGGTCTGGAAGTCTTCCCCGATGAAGCCGCCACGGTAGCGGACTTTGATGCTGTTCATCTCCCATCTTTCGCTCTGTGTCGTGCCCATGCAGTAGAAGCAGACTTCGTCGTATTCGCCTTCGACTGTGTAGGAGCCGCCTGCGTCAATGTTCTTCGTCTCTGACTTTTTCGCACGCCCGTCCACCGAGTGGGCGATTTTTGTCAATGTCGCAGAACCTACTGTTACGCTGAGCAGTTTGGCTCCGTTGTGGGCGCGGACGCGGATGTATCCTCCGTTCTTCGATGCTGAGGTGCTCTGATAGAAGCGGATGCCCGAGTAGTCGTCGAGCACGCGTGGCCAATCCGTTCCCTTGCCCTGTGCACAGACGTAGTCGATATTGCCGAAGTCATCGAGGTAGTCCTGAAGGGGATTGTAGAACTCGTGGTATTCTTCGTTGTGGATGAGGTCCGGATGCTGCGGGGTAGGTTTGGTCTCCACCTTTGTCGCTCCGGGGTCCAGAACTGTCACGTTTACGGTCTCTTCTGTCGAGCCTTCGCCGGGATTCTCGCTTCCTCCCGGATTCTCACCTTCGCCAGGTTTTCCGCCTTCTTCAGGTTTGTTTCCTTCTCCAGGTTTCTCTTCGCCGCCCGGATTTTCTTCTCCGGTTCCAGGTTTCCCCGGCTGTTCTGTTCCGTTTCCTTCGTCAGGTTTTACTGTCGTCTCCGGCGAGCAGGCCCCGGCAATGGCAATGAACGCTGCCAGAAAAAGTGTTGCTATATGTCTTGTATTCATATTGTTGAGGTATAATTCCGCGAAAAAATCAGTTCACGCCAGTCGCGGCGTTCTGCAAAATGTCGGACTAATCGCCGAAGTTACGCATTATTATCGACAAATCGAAAAACGGAACTAATTGAAAAATCTTGGGAGTGAGGTATTGAAAATCATGGGAATCTTGCATTGAAAATGTCCGGAATGTAAATTTCATTGAAAAAATTCGTATATTTGCCAAAATATATTTGTTAGAAATGCAGTTCGTAAATTCAGCAATTCCGGAGGGTCTCACCTTCGATGATGTTCTACTCGTTCCTGCACGCTCCGAAGTCCTTCCGAGAGCTGTAGATGTTTCCACCAAATTCACAAGAGATATTTCTCTCTGCACTCCTATTGTTTCTTCTGCAATGGACACTGTTACTGAGGCTGATCTTGCTATCGCGATGGCTCGTGCCGGCGGTATCGGTGTGATTCACAAGAATATGACCATTGACCAGCAGTGTGAGCAGGTCCGCAGGGTCAAGAGAGCGGAGAACGGTATGATTTACGATCCGGTCACCATCAGTCCGGAGGCTACTGTGGGCGATGCATTGGCCCTTATGGCGAAGCATCATATCGGCGGCATTCCTGTAGTGGACTGCGCCGGCAGGCTCATCGGCATTGTCACGAACAGGGACCTGCGTTTCCAGGACAATAAGAAGATTCCGGTTTCGGACGTGATGACGAAGGATAATCTGATCACGGCGAAGAAGGGGATCAGTCTTCAGGATGCCACCGGCATTCTCCGCAGCAGCAAGGTGGAGAAGCTTCCGGTAGTGGATGAGGACAACAAGCTTGTAGGTCTCATCACCTACAAGGACCTTATGAAGATAAAGGACAATCCTATCGCTTCCAAAGATTCCAAGGGACGTCTTCTCGTGGCTGCTGCAGTCGGCGTGAAGTCTGACACTCTCGACAGGATCGAGATGCTCGTGAGCGCAGGTGCTGACGCGGTCGTCATTGACACTGCTCATGGTCATTCCGTGGGTGTGCTCGAGGTGATTTCCAAAGCTTGTGAGGCGTTCAAGAACAGAGATATACAGATAGTTGCGGGCAATGTCGCCACAGGTGAGGGTGCCAAGGCATTGGCAGATGCAGGTGTGAGTGCGGTGAAGGTCGGTATCGGACCTGGTTCCATCTGCACTACTCGTATCATCGCCGGTGTCGGTATGCCTCAGCTGACGGCTGTGATGCTTGCTTCCAAGGCATTGGAGGGAACTGGCGTGCCTGTGATTGCTGACGGCGGTATCCGCTATTCGGGTGATATCGTGAAGGCATTGGCGGCAGGTGCCAGCACCATTATGGCCGGCTCGTTGTTTGCCGGAACTGAGGAGTCTCCAGGTGAGACCATCATCCTGAACGGAAGGAAGTTCAAGGCGTACAGGGGAATGGGTTCGCTCGAGGCTATGGAGCATGGTTCCAAGGACAGGTATTTCCAGGATATGGAAGAGGATGTGAAGAAGCTTGTTCCGGAAGGAATCGTGGCTCAGGTGCCGTTCAAGGGTACTGTGGCTGAGGTTGTTTACCAGCTTGTGGGCGGTCTGCGTGCAGGTATGGGCTATGTGGGAGCGAAGGATATCGCTTCTCTGCGCGGCGCCCAGTTCGTGCGTATCACCAATGCGGGCTACCTCGAGAGCCATCCGCATGATGTGACTATCACCAAGGAATCACCTAATTATTCGAGATAGATTTGAGTACTCGCAGAGTCCTGAATATTATAGGCGTATGCTTTTTCGTAATCGTCCTGCCGATGTTGAATTCGTGCAAGACGATTATGTCGTTTGTCCATGACGGCAAGATCGTGGCTGAGGTGGGGCCCGAAAAGCTGTATGATACGGATTTGGCGGCGTTCATTCCGGACGGCATTTCGGCTGAGGACAGCACGCGTCTGGCGCTCCAGTACATAAATTCCTGGGCTACCGATATGGTGTTCAATGATGTTGTGGACAGGGAGTTGTCCAAGTCTGAGAAGAATGTCGCCAAGGAACTGGAGGACTATCGCCGTTCGCTGCTGAAGTACCGCTATGAGCAGAAGTACATAAACCAGAGGCTCGATACGGCTGTGACTGCCGGGCAGATAGAGAAGTACTATGAGGACCATATTGAGAATTTCCGTCTGGCTCTGCCGATTGCCAAGGCGAAGTTCCTCTGCATCTCTGCCGATTCGCCGAACTTGAACATCATCAAGAAGAAGCTGCTTTCGTCTGATGCGGATGACATAATGGAAGGTGACAGCCTGACGTATTCATCTGCATTGAGATATAACTTCTTCGGCGGAGGCTGGGTGAATATGGTGAGGCTTTCGCGGGAGTTCGGGACGGATTACGGGTCGTTGCTGGCGGTGATGAAGGACGGGATGGTGGAGATTCCGGACGGCAGCGGCAATCTGAACATTGCCTTTGTCAGCGAAATGATGAGGGCGGGACAGACCGGACCGGTGGAATATTATAGGGAACAGATAAAAGATATTCTCCTGAGTACCAGAAAACAGGCTTTGATTTCAGGTTTGGAACGGGACTTGTTAGAGAATGCGCGCGCTCAAGGCGCTTTCGTTATAAAATGATGATTTATTGATTATGAAGAATATACTGAAACTTGCAGCAGCTGTGGTTGCGGTGTTGGCTTCGGCGCAGATGCCACTCAATGCCCAGAAATATGGTAATGGCCTCATTGACAAGACGATAGCTGTCGTGGGCAATGAGATGATTTCATTGTCGGAACTGGAGCAGGAGATTCTGTATATGCGTATGCAGGGGATGTATTCCGACAGGAATATGCGTTGCGAGCAGCTGGAGCGTATGCTCGAGTCGAAGCTTTTCCTGATGCAGGCGCGTGTGGATTCTCTCACGGTGAATCAGGAGATGGTGTCAAGCACTCTGGCGCAGCGTATCGACCAGATGCGTACTCAGCTCGGGGGTGATGACAATGTGGAGAAGGCCTACGGCAAGCCGATGTATAAACTTCGTCAGGAATGGAAGCAGCAGCTTGAGGATATGTCGCTTACCCAGCAGATGCAGTCTCAGATCGCTTCGGCGGTGCCTGAGCTGACTCCGCACGATGTGAAGGAGTATGTTTCCAAGACGGATGCCGCGGACTTGCCTATGGTTCCGGTGAAGTATCAGCTGAGCCAGATCTGTATATATCCGGACCGCGAGGCTGCGAATCTTGCGGTGAAGGAGAGGCTGCTGAGCATACGTGAGCGAATTATCAACGGTGAGAAATTCTCTACATTGGCCCGTATCTATTCAGAGGACCCGGGCAGCGCGAGGAAGGGCGGCGAACTGGGGCTTGCGTCGAAGTCGATTTTCTGGCCGGCATTTTCTGATGCGGCGATGTCGCTCAAGCCCGGCATCGTCTCCCAGATAGTCGAGACTCCGGACGGTTTCCATCTCATCGAGGTCCTGGAAAAGAAGGGCGACATGTTCAATGCAAGGCACATCCTTCTCAAGCCGGAATACACCGAAGAAGACCAGACAAAGGCATTCAAGACCCTCGACAGCCTCCGTACAGAGATTCAGAACGGCAACATCAGTTTTGAGATGGCTGCCCGTTTCTATTCGCAGGACCCTGCCACGAGAACTAACGGAGGACAGATGTCGGATCCGAACACGGGTTCGTCGTATTTCGAAAAGGACCAGATAAAGCCGGAGGATTACCGTGCCATCAATGGACTTGATGAAGGGCAGATTTCCGAACCTGTCGCTTCGAGGGACAACGAGGGACGCGACGGCAACCTTGTCTACAAGATTGTGCGGGTCGACAAGATAATTCCGTCTCATCCGGCGTCTTTCAGTGAAGACTACGACCTCATGCTCAATGCTGCGAAGAACAAGCTTTCGATGGAGGCAATTGACAAATTTCTCAACGAGAAGATAGCTACGACCTACATCACCATAGACCCGATTTTCGCCGACTGCGAATTTGACCACAAGGGACTTGAAGCAAAAATCAAGAAAGAGGAATAGGGAGGATGCGTATCTTCAGGGATATTTTCGAAAATATGGCCGGAATTGGCATCGGTGCACTTCGGAAGTTTGCGGCAGTTGTCATCGTCTCCGGCGTGTTCCCGGCGGTCTTGTCGGCGCAGACGACCGATGGTAGTGACAGCCTTGTCGTGCTCATAAGTTCAAAGTCGGCGCAGGTTGTCGATGTGGAGGGCAGTGCCTACCGAAAGGTCATAGGTCCGGCCCGTTTTTTTCATAACAACACCTACCTCTTGTGTGATACGGCTTTCTGGAGCGTGGACGGAAAATATCTCGACGCCATCGGCAACGTGCAGATTCTTCAGGAGGAGACCGTGCTCACCGGTGACAAGCTGACCTATCTCATCGACGACAACCTCGCGCAGTTCCGAGGCTCTCTTGTGCAGCTTACCGACAAGGATAATAACACCTTGAGAACCAGGAATCTGGACTATAACACCAAGGACAGTGTGGCTCTTTTCCGCGACGGTGGCGCGATGCGCGACAAGGACGGACAGATTATCGAGAGCATCAACGGCAGTTACGACTCCAAAGCCAAACTCTTCACCTTCCGGAACGATGTCAACATGTTCTCGGACACTGTTTTCGTGAAGACGAACGCACTTGACTACAGGTCTGAAACTTCATTTGCGACCTTCGGAAGCGGCACGGATATGTGGAACAAGGAAAATATGCTTTCCTCCGATGCCGGATGGTACGACAGGGCGAGGGAGATCTTTCTTTTCAACCGCAATGTGCATCTTATGTCAGAAAATGAGGAGGCGTGGTGCGATTCTGTCTACTACTATCGTGCGCTGAATGACGTGACTATGCTCGGGAACGTTCAGATTATTGACACGACGAGGAACGTCTCTGCCGTGGCGGGACGTGCCGAATATAAGGACAGCCTCGCGAGGATAAGCATGCGTCGGAATCCGGCAATAATAGCGAAGACAACGGACGATCAGGGGCAGGCCGATACTGTCTATGTGGCGGCTGACTTCATTGATTATTATACTCTTATGAAGTTCCAGATTGATTCGCTCACTCTCGCGCAATCGGAGGAACGCCTGAAGAATCTTGAGGTCGATGCCGTGGGAACATTCAGAAAGAAGGCGGCGGAGGAAGCGGCGAAGGCGGCGGAGCAGTCGGCTATGGAGAACGATGCCAACTATGCGGCGAAGAAGGCCGCGGAGGAGATTCGGGCGAAAAGGGCTGCCGGGAAAGCTGGGGCACCGGCAGAAGCTCCCGGCGGTAAGTCTGATATTGAGAAGCCTGCAGACGCTCCGGGCGGTAAGCTTGACATTGAGAGGCCTGCGGACTCAAAGAATGAGGGGCTTCGGATGAAGTCTGATATGGCAGGTGCACTTTCTTTGGGAGAGAGAGGGCTTGACAGCCTGAATGCTCCCAAGATTGATAGCCTGACTGCTCCAAAGATTGACAGTCTGGCCGTTTCCGGAGACAGTCTTTTGTTTAATGGGGCAGACCGCCCGGCAGTCTCTGATTCTTTGGCAGTATCCGATTCTCTGGCGGTCTCTGATTCGTTGGCAGTATCCGATTCACTTGCGGTTGGGGCAGACAGCACTGTGGCCGTAAAACTCGACTCGACAAAAATAGGGTTCATGACAGCCCTCAAGAATGTCCGTCTCTTTAGAAAGGATGCGCAGATTGTCTGCGACTCGTTGCTCTATAGCGACATCGACTCCCTGGCGAGGCTCTATATAGAGCCGATAGTTTGGCAGGAAACCGTCAGGCAGTATGCCGCGGACAGCATTTATGTCGTTGTGCGTAACGGTGCTATGGACAGGGCGAGCCTTATGTCCAACGCATTTATAACAATAGAGGAGGACACGACCCACTACGACCAGATAAAGTCCGCCGAGATGATGGCCTTCTTCGAGGGTGGCGGCGGTCTGAGTCGTTTCGATGCTCTCGGAGGTGCTCAGGCTCTCTTTTTCATTAAAGAAAACGACGTCCTCGCTACGGTGAACAAGACAGATTCCAAGATGCTCTCCGCCTCATTCTCCGATGGCAGCATCCAGCGCATCTACTACTATGACACCGCCAAGAGCGACGCCTACCCAATTGTTCAGTTGAAAGAAGAGGAACGCACGCTCAAGGGCTTCAACTGGCAGCCTGACCGTCGTCCGGCCGACCGCCATGCCGTCACCGACGCCGAGTACCGCTCGCCCGAACGCACTGCCTATCTTGCCCGTCCGCGTGCACAATTCAAGGAAACCAACCGCTATTTCCCAGGCTACATGAAGGGCATCTATAAGGAAATGGCGGTGCGCGACTCTCTCCAGAAAGTCCGTGCTGCCGAGGACGCCCTGCGCCGGGAGCAACTTCGTAAGGAAAAGGCTCTTGCCGATTCCCTCGCGCTGAAGGACAGCCTGATGACTCGTGACAGTCTTGCCGCCGGGCGTGACTCCCTGTCTCTCAAGGATAGTCTTGCCACTGTGAAAGACTCTACCGCATTGTCTGACAGCCTCGTCACCGGAGCTGATAGCCTTGCTCTGACAAAAGACTCTCTCGCCACAGCCTCCCGTGACAGCCTCGCTGCTGAGAGAGCGGCGCTCGATTCCCTTGCCGTTGCCGATCCGAAGGCTTACAGGGCCGCATTGAAGAAAGCCGAAAAGGAGGCCCGGAAGAAGGCTCGTGCCGAGGTCAGGGCCAGAAAAGATGCCGAGCGTGAGGCTAAATGGCAGGAGAAGGAGCGGATACGGAAGGAAAAGGAGGCCGCCAAGGAGCGGAAGAAGCTCGAAAAGCTTCGTGCGAAGAAGCGTAAGGCCCTTGCTGCTGAAATCAAGGACGCCCAACGTGAGGCCGCTGTCTTTGAGGAATACCGTAGAAAATTCGAGGCGAAAAAGTCCGGCCGATGATTTTTATGTTTCTTAACGCTTACTTGCCTTATTCGATTAGGGTTGGGTTGTATTGTAGCGGGAGAACCTTATAAAGAAATTAGCATTTTCTTTTGAATTATTTTAATATTTGATAAGTCGCGGTGTGATTTTTTTAAATTATTTTATAAATCATACCGCTTTATTACAAAATTTATTTTATATTTGCGGAGCTGAACTGATAACTGAATATTTATGAGCCGACTCCGTATCACAATCATTGCGATTGTGGCTTCCATGTCCGCTGTTTCCTGCACTGGGGGGGGCAAGCTGACTGACAGCAACAGAAACTATATGTGGTTCGACTGCGAGGCGAACTACGCGACTCTTTCACATCCCGATTCAATCCGATTCTATCTTGAGAAATGCCGCGACCTCGGTTTCGACAACGCCGTGGTTGATGTGAAATCCATTATGGGCGAGGTCCTGTATGACAGCAAAATCGCTCCGTATATGGGTGAGTGGGAAGGTGTCGAGCGTTCCCGTGACTATGATATGATGGGTTATTTCATCAAGTATGGTCACGAACTCGGAATGAAGGTTTTCGCTTCGCTCAACATTTTTGCCGGCGGACACAACTACTTCGACAGGGGAATCATCTATCAGGATAAAGCTGCCTGGCAATCAATCTGTTATGAAAAAGGGCAACTTGTCCCGATTTCTTCAATCAAGACAAATTACAACGGAATGTTGAATCCTTCCAATCCGGAGGTTCAGCAGTATCAACTCGACATTCTCGAAGAATTTGTGAGAATGTATCCCGAAACAGACGGACTCGTTTTCGACCGTTTGCGCTACGACGGCATCACCTCCGATTTCAGTGAACTCTCCCGCAAGCAGTTTGAGGAATATGCCGGAGTGAAACTTGAAAGATACCCGGAAGATGTGCTCAGTTGGTATGACGGGAATGGTGAACTTCGGGAAACTTGGGTGCTCGGACCTTACGGAAAGAAATGGGTGGAATGGAGAGCATTCGTAATCCACGATTTCGTGGCAAAGGCACACAATCTTCTCAAGGAAATCAATCCCGAACTCATCATCGGCGACTACACCGGAGCGTGGTATCCAACTTATTGGCAACTCGGTGTCAACTGGGCGAGCAGGGAATATGACCCTTCAGCAGTTCCCGAGTACAGCGAGTGGGCAAGCGAATCCTATCGTGAAACAGCCTATGCCGAACTTCTTGACCTCTATATGACTGGTCTCTACTACTCTCTCATCACAAAGGATGATGTTGACAATGCCACCGGAGTTGTCGGGCAGCGTTCCGAAGCCGGAATGGACGACAGTCTTACCTACTGCTACAGCGTTGAGGGAGGTGCTGAACTTGCCAAAGCCGTCACGAAAGGAGTTGTGCCGGTTGTGGGCTCAATCTATGTCGAGCAGTATCTGGGCGATTTAGGGAAATTCCGTCCGGCAGTCGAGCAGGCTCTCCGAAGCACCGGCGGGGTGATGATTTTCGACATAGTGCATCTTAACAAACATCATCTCTGGGATGAACTCTCAGCAGCGATGAAGACTGCGGAAAAATAAAACTGCACCCCTTCAGCGGGAATTAACCACTCTCCGGAGCAGAGCGACGACATCTGTCCGGAATAATTAGTAACAACAAAACAAGACAATAATGAAAGCTTTATTGAATCTGATTTCGAGCCTCCGGTCGAGGTCTGTGTTCGCGGCAGTTCTGCTGACATTTACGGCATTATTCTCCGCCCACGCACAGTCGCCGGTGAAGGGAAAGGTCGTTGACGAGGACGGGCGCCCCGTAGCGGGAGTGACCGTGATGGTCAAAGGCACAACCAACGGAACGATGACTGATATGGACGGAACCTGGACTCTCAAAGTGAAAGAGGGCGATGTTCTCGAATTTTCCTGCCTTGGTCTCGCCACTCAGACACATCGCTGCGACTCGAGGACAGCGAACATAAACATCACTATGAAAGAGGACTCCCAGTTCATTGAGGAGACCATAGTCGTGGGTTATGGTACTCAAAAGAAATCCTCGATGACCTCAGCAGTCTCGGCAATGAAGGGAGAGGAACTTCTCAAGGCTCCTTCCACAAATGTCTCTCAGGTGCTTGCCGGAAAACTTCCCGGCATTTCATCCGTTCAGGAGTCAGGACAGCCGGGTGAGGACCAGGCTTCCCTGCGCATACGAGGCAACATCCGCAGCATTTCCTATGTGGTGGACGGATTTCCTGTTTCTGACATAAACGACATCGATCCGGCAGACATCGAGAGCATTTCCGTTCTTAAGGACGGTGCTTCCGCTGCGGTCTACGGTTTCGGCGGTTCAGGCGGTGTGATTATCATCTCCACCAAGAAAGGACAGAAGGGCCAGACCAAAATCACCTACAACGCATCTTTCGGAGCGTCGATGAATGCCAATTTCCCTAAGTTTATGAACGGCCCGCAGTTCGCCTACTACTACAATGTGGCGGAGATGATGGACCAGCTCGCCCGCGGGGTCATTAAGGACGACAGCGAATACAAACCATATTTCACCAAACATCAGGTGGAAATGATGCTCAACGGCGACCCGTCTGACGGATGGGACAATGTCAACTACATTGACGAGGTTTTCGGTACGGGTTTCAACCAGAAGCACAGTGTGACTGTTCAGGGCGGAAACGACAAGACCCGCTACTTCGCATCCTTCGGCTATCTCGGACAGAAGGGTAATATCGACAACTTCGGTTACAGGAGATACAACGTGCGCGCGAACCTCGAATCCAGGATTGCCAAGAATTTCAACTTCACTCTCGGTCTTTCGGGAGTCATCGGCAAGAAAGACGCACCTTATTATAATGCAGGCTCCGGCGAGAGTGTAATTTACGGAGGAAGTGAGGCTACAGGCTGGCTCTCAATCGCCAACCAGACCATTCAGATGCATCCTTACCTTCCGAAGACCTACAACGGCCTATACACCGCTTCCACCAAAAAGAACACCGGTCTCCCGCAGTCTCCGCTTGCTGCAATCTATGATTCGGGCTTCAGAAAGAACAGCACTGCCGACGTTTCGGTCAACACATCACTGTCCTATGATGTTCCTTTCCTTGAGGGACTTCAGCTGAAGGTTTCCGGTTCATATATGGGTTACACTGCGAACGGCAAGACACTCTACACACCATACAAACTTATGTCTTCGTCCTATGATTCTATGCTTGGAGAGTGGGTTTGGAAGAAGGTGAATTCTCCAAATGGTGTGGGTGCGGGCAACACAGTCCGCGAAAGCGCAAATTGGTCGCGCAGCCTCATCGGACAGGCAAGCATTTCCTACATCCATTCTTTCGGGAAACACAATCTCGACCTTCTCGCTCTTGCGGAAATCAGAGATTGGAAGGCAAACGGACTGGGTGCCGCAGTGAAGGAGGTCCCTTTCCCTTCGCTTCCGGAGTTGAGTTACGGTCGTCAGGAAGAGGGCTCTGTCTATGGCAACAGCAATGCGACCCGTTCTGCCGGATATGTGCTGAGGGCACGCTACAACTACGATGAGAGATATCTCGCCGAGTTCTCTGCCCGAGTGGACGGTTCATACAAATTTGCGGGAATGACCAGGACCCGTTGGGGTTTCTTCCCGTCTTTCTCTCTTGGCTGGAATATGGCGAAAGAGCATTGGCTCGAAAACGCGTCCTGTCTCGATGATTTGAAACTCCGTGCGTCTGTCGGACTGCTCGGCAACGACTCCGTCAGCCCTTACTCCTATCTTAGCGCATATGCCCAGGGCGGCAAGGTGGTTCTTGGAAATACTGTCAATCCTTCCTATTACACCAATGTCATCGCAAGCCCGAATCTCTCGTGGGAGAAGATTTCTTCCTACAATGTCGGTCTCGATCTCAATATGTGGAACGGAAAACTCGGCGCCGAGATTGACGCCTACTACAGCTATACCTACGATATGCTCGTGGCTCAGGGAACAGATTCCCCTCCGTCTATGGGAGGATATTACCCGACATTCATCAACGGTAACGCCATCGACACCGGCGGTATAGACATAATGCTTTCGCACAAGAATACGGTTATGCTTGCCGGTCAGCCGTTCACATACGGCATCGCAGGAAGCATCACTTATGCGAAATCCCGCTACATCATCTATCCGGATCAGCCTAATATTCCGGAATATCAGAAAGTTACCGGAACAGAAGTGGGTTCCATAATGACTTGGATTGCTGACGGGCTCTATCGGACCGAAGAGGAAATCGACAATTCCGCCTGGTATGGGACGCGACCTTGTATCGGAGACATCAAATATGTGGATATCAACGGTGACGGTAAAATCGACCACGACGACAAATGCCGTATTGGACGAAATAACCGTCCGCAGCTCACCTATGGTCTCAACCTCAATTTCTCTTGGTACGGTTTCGATCTCAGCGCACAGTTCACGGGAGGAGCGCTCTTTGACGTTTCACTCACCGGAACATATTTCAACCACAATGACGACAACACCGTCTGGACGCAGACTTTCAAGGAAGGAGCCAATTCTCCGCTCTATCTTGTTGAAAATGCCTACAGCATCTACAATCCGAACGGAACTTTCCCTCGTCTCACACTCAGCAATCCGGGACACGGAGGAGCCAACGGGCTCGGTTCGACATTCTGGCTGCGTGACGGAAAATACATCCGTCTCAAGACTGCGCAACTCGGCTACACCTTCCCTCGCAAATGGATGGAGAGAATAAAAATCGACACGCTCCGTCTGTTTATCGAAGGTCAGAATCTCTTCACCATCGACGGTCTCCCTAAGGGCATAGACCCTGAGTCTCCGGGAACCAACAACGGTTACTATCCTCAGCAGAGGCTTCTTATGGGAGGTTTGACATTAACATTCTAAACGGGACAATGATTATGAAGAAGAATATATTGAAATGCTGCGCTGCGGCGCTTGTGCTGGCAAGTTCTGTCTCCTGTACGGATTTGCTTGATATGACTCCTACAAATCTTGTCTCCGACAAGACGATGTGGGAAAAGACGGAAACTGCCGAATGGGCTGTTAACTCACTCTATACTTATGTCTATAGTGTGATAGCTAATCAGAGCGTGGTGGGCCTCACAGAGTCGCTGACCGATATGATGAAATATGGCTCCTACAACTACAACTCCCTGGCCTTCGTCCCGAGCGAGTTCGCCTACGGAGAGGACCACACCATCAAGGCGACCTATGTCAATGCTTATATGGGTTATTGGGGGACCAGATACAGCCAGATTACCAAAATCAACGAGGCCTACAGCAATCTGAAGAAATACGGAAAGATGTCCGACGCAGACAAAACCCGTCTTGAGGCAGAAATCCGTTTTATGAGGGCTTATGTCTATTTCGACCTTGTAAAACGCTACAAGGAGGTCATCATTTATGACGAGAATATGGACGCCATCGTGAAAGACAAAGCACTTTCGACCGAAGAACAGGCTTGGGACTTCATTCAGGCGGATTTCGATTTCGCCGCTGATAAACTTCCTGTCAAGGAGGATGCAAAAGGACGTTTGGACAGGGGCGCTGCCTATGCGATGCTTACCCGGACGATGCTTTATGCCAAGAGATATGATGCCGTGATTTCTGCGTCAGAAGCCATTGCCAAACTTGGTTATGACCTTGAGAAGAAATATTCTGACTCCTATTCCAAGACAATTTCTTCGGGAAATGTCGAGGCCATACTCCAATATCTTTTTAATCGTGCAGAGAACATCACTCACTCATTCGACTTCTATTACACCCCCGGTGGAGACTTTACTATGCACGGCGAGACAGGCGGCGGTTATGGAACTCCGACCCAGGAACTTGTTGAGTCGTATGAATTGGCGACCGGCGGTTTTCCCGACTGGAGCGACTGGCACGATGTAGGAGTCACCCAAACACCTCCTTATGCACTTCTCGAACCTCGTTTCCAGGCAACTGTGCTCTACAACGGTTCACAATGGAAAGGACGGGAGATTCAGCCTTGGCTCGGCGGTGCGGACGGCTTCTGCGAATGGAATGTGGAGCCGGAGCCGAACGGAAGGACAACAACCGGCTACTATCTCCGCAAAATGGTGGACGAAACACACAATGTCATCCAGTACACCAGCGGTGTGCAGCCGTTCACTGTCATCCGTTACGCCGAAGTTCTTCTCAACAGGGCGGAGGCTCTCTACAAGACGGGAAAAGAGGGCGATGCGAACGACATCGTGAACAAAATCCGCGACAGAGTCGGCCTCCCTGCTCTGAGCGTTGACGGCGAAGAACTTATGGCTGCAATCCGTCAGGAACGCAAAGTGGAATTCGCGTTTGAGGGACTTTGGTACTGGGATTTGCGCCGTTGGGGCATAGCTCACGAAAAGTACCCTCTCGGGTTGTCGGACTATATGGTGCACGGTTTCAAGATTACCAGGGATGAAGAGGGTAACTTCACTTACGACTACATCAGCGTGGATGATCAGAAACGTAACTTCCCACAGAGACTCTACCGCTTCCCGCTTCCTGCCGCAGAGCTTAACAATAATGGTTCTGTCAATCAGTTCCCTGAATGGAAATAATGACTCAAAAGACAGTGGATTATGAAAAGAATTCTTTCTAATATATTCCTTACGGCTGTGGCAGCGCTCATTTTCGCTGCCTGCGAGCCTCAGTATGTGCTCCCTACCACGGAACGCGAGGGTTTTACCAGCATCAGTGCCTATTTCACTTCGGGAGAATACAATAATCTCGAGTTGGCGCGGCTCGAAGTGACCGGCGATATGCTCCGCGAAGGTCGTCTTGTGATTAAGGTGCCTTATTACTATCCGGAGAGTTCAGACAAGGCAACGACCAAGTATCTGGGAAATCTCAGGATGAAGGCGGAACTCGACAAAAACTGCCGCATCTACCCTCCGCTCACCATTCTGGATTTGAACCTCGAAAACGAGTTCACCTACACGGATGCCAAGGGAAATGCCTATCCGATTGTGATTACCGGAAAAAGGGTCAAATCGGACAAGGCAAGTTTCGTCTCCTTCTCACTTGTGGGATTGTTTGATGGGTTTGTCGACAATGATGAGCGTATTATCTATCTCTACACCAAAGATGACCTTTCTTCCTGCAAGGCGGAGGCTCAGGTCTCGGCACACGCAGAAATCGTGACCGACCTGAGTGTCGCGAAAAACTACAACGAGCCTCAGAAGATTGTCATAAAGGCACATAACGGCAAGGAGTATGAGTATGTGACAAAGAAGGCTGAACCGGTCAAAATCAGAAACGGCTTCAACAAGGAGTCCATCAAGTCTCTCTTCAACTTTGACCCTAAGTCCCGCTACGGCACTCCTGACTACCTCGACCCTAATGTCAATCCTTCCATCGCCTCCATCGAAGGAAAGCTCGTGGTTTGTCTTGGCACCGGTGCGACTCCGTTCTATGTTCACGGAACGACGGGCGACAAACTCGGTGAAATCGCACTTGGCGAGGCTTCTCCGGGTGGAATTGCGAATGACGATGCCGGAAATCTTCTTATTGCGAATGCCCTTTCGGGCAAAGGCAAGCTCCGGATCTATAGGACTTCTTCTGTGGAGACCGCTCCGACACTCTTCTATGAGTATGACAACGCGACAGCCCTTCCTGTGGGTGCGAAACTCAAGGTGAACGGGAATATTGATGACAAGGCCATAATCACCCTTCCTTATTCAGGAGTGGTGGGCATTACCGAGGCCTTGCAGTTCCTGCACATCACTGTTGAAGCGGGAAATGTGACTGAGGCAAAGGTCGTTGACCTCGCTCCTGCCGGTTTGTCTTGGGGCGCATTCTCTGCCAGTTCAGCAGGTTTTGCTGCGGCCTCTTCTGACCCTAAGGATGGTGTTTTCACGGCTTCTTATTCTTACAAGGTTGGACAAAGACTCAACTGGCTTGATTCCTCTTTCAAGATTGGCCGTTCGTTAGGCACGACCAGTGACCTTGCTTGGGCTTGGAACACTAACTGCCTGGACTGTAAACTCTACAACAATGTCAATTACCTTGCGATGCTTGTCCTTGCACATTTTCCGGAGTGGGGCGGTCATCCGACTCTCTACATCTACAATGTCAACAACAAGGCCTCCCTTACGGGTGAGTTTACGGACTCTCCGGCACTCGTTGCTTGTTCTGATAATGTCAAATCTCTGATTATCAAGTCATTCAATGCGGTGAATGCAGAGGCTACAATTTCTTCGGGAGATGTCACGATTGCCCAATCGCCAGACGGTTTCAAGATTTTTGTCTACTACTACGACCAGTATGCCGGAGCCATCGGCGGCTTTGTTGCAGACTGCATTAAAAGGAATTAGTCATGACCCGCACATTCTCATTCATTCTTGCATCCCTATTGGGGTTTGCCCTGACGCAGGGATGTGCCAAGGACACAGGAACTGTTCCGCAGTGGCCTTGGACCGAGCCGGAGCCGGAAATTCCTGACAAACCGACAGAGCCGGAATTTCCTTTGCTTCCTGAGATTCCGCACACAGCCTTTGTCAATCCGACTGAGGCCGGGTGGACAGATGTGACAGCTGACTATCCGGGACTTCGTTCCGGCATCAGCATCTATCGTTTCACCGACAAGTTCTTCGGTCGTCCGGCGATTGCCTACATCGCCGTTGCTGATGCGTCTGCTGCCGGTTTCAGCATTTGGAGCATCAATGCCCCCGAACTTCAAGGTTCTGAGGATGCCTTCAAGACTCCATCCAAGGTTTATGAGGCAAGTTCATCCTCAGTTATAGTCAACGGCGGATTCTTCTACTCATCAGACGGCAAAAACTACAACGCATCGGTTGCCGTGAGCGAGGGAAATGTTCTCGGGATGAATGTCAACTACGCTTCCGAGGACTGGAAGACAATCTACTACCCGACAAGAGCTGCGTTTATCGAGCACTCCGACGGCAGTTACGAAACTTGCTGGACCTATTGGACTTCGGGCGGCAAGCATTTTACCTATCAGATTCCGGCACCGAACTCTTGGAAGAAAAAACCGGAGAAAGTGCCTTCTGCAACATTCCCGGAGAATGCAGTGGAGTTTGAAGCCAAGAATGCCATCGGAGGAGGGCCTGTCCTGCTGAAGAATTCCAAGATTATTGACAGTTATGTGGAGGAACTTTTCAATGGAAAATCCGGCATCGGACCGGATGTCTATGCTCCGAGAACGGCAGTGGGTATTTCCGCGGACTTAAAACTTCTGCTCTTTGTTTGCGAAGGACGTGAAATGACGGAGGGGGTTACGGGACTCACCACCGGTGAAGTGGCAAAAGTGCTCTACAGCCTGGGAATCAAGGATGCGATTAATCTCGACGGCGGCGGTTCTTCCTGTATGCTCATTGGCGGAAAGGAGACCATCAAGCTTTCTGACGGTCGTCAGAGGGCTGTGGCAAGTACGGTTATGTTTAAGTAAGTAATTATAATGAAGATTAGAAGATTCTATTATTTGTTTTTGACCCTTGCGCTCGTTTGCGGAACTCTCGCTTGCGAGAAGCCTGACTCCGGTTTCATTTGGAGGGACGAATGGCAGGAGCCTCAGCCGAATCCGGAGCCTCAGCCGGAACCGAATCCGAATCCGGAACCGGAGCCTCAGCCGGGAAACAAGGGTAAACCGAGATTTGTGTGGATTGACTCAGCGGCAAATTTCAATGACTACGCCAATAGCGAGTCGAAGATTGCCTCTGACGTGAAGAAAATCGCTGAGACCGGTTTCACTCACATTGTAGTGGACGTGCGTCCGACCAATACCGGAGTGCTTTTCAAATCCAAGACAGAGGCTCCTCTCACGAAGGTCGATGCCTGGATTAATGGCGCATACAAGTGGGTGAAAAGGACCGCGGACTTTGACTATCTCCAAAAGTTTATAGATGAAGGCCACAAAAACGGGCTGAAAGTCTATGCTGCGATGAATACTTTTGTGGGTGGATGTAACTGTGCGTATGGACTTGGACAAGCCGGTATTCTTTACGAAGGAAGCGTTGACAAGTCTTGGGCGTCAGTTGCCAACACATCCGAAGGACTCAAGAATGTCCTTGACATCGATGATACGGGGGCCAAATTTTTGAGTCCGGCAAACGACAGGGTGCAGGAATATTTTCTCAATCTTATCGCCGAACTTGCGACATACAATGTCGACGGAATCATTCTCGACCGTTGCCGTTTCGATGACCACGGGCTACAGAGCGACTTTTCCGATGCTGCCCGCGAAAAGTTCGAGGCCTATCTTGGCAAGAAGGTGAAAAACTGGCCTTCCGACATTTTTTCTCCGGGACAGGAGAAACTCGGTGCTGTGGTGACCACGATGCAGAAGTCCTGGCTTGCCTTCCGCGCGAAGATAATCCACGACTTTATTGAAAAAGTTTCGACAAAGGTTCACTCGGTCAATTCCAACTGCCAGTTTGGAGCCTATGTTGGAGCCTGGTACTCAGACTATTACATAAGTGGCGTTAACTGGGCGAGTCCGAAGTACGACCCTAAGGCCGCCGGCTACAAATGGGCGTCTGATGACTACAAAAACTACGGCTATGCAGACCATTGCGACCTTATGCTCATCGGAGCTTATGCCGGAGCTTCAAGCATCTATGGCTCTACGGAATGGACTATGCAGGGATTTTGCAAGCTGGCGGCAAATCTCTTCAAGGGGGATGTGCCTTACTACGGAGGGCCGGACGTGGGCAACGGCTCCGGATTCGAACACGGGGGACAGGGTGCGCTTATGCCGCAAATTGTGGACGCCTGCATCAACAGCGCCGACGGTCTGTTCATCTTCGACCTCATACACATTAAAATGTACGATTATTGGGGCGATTTCAAAAAAGCTTTCGACCAATATCTGCAAACTCTGAATTAGAAACCTTCAAAAAATAACCTGCATCATCTTTTTCATTCTTTTCGGTCTATATTTATTTTCTCATCAGTCGTGTACCTCCAGTACACTCCTTCTTCCAAAAGAAATCTATACTCGAAAATAATTGACAAATCTGAAGCAGTTTATTTTTTTCATGTTTCTTGATTACAAACACTACTAATACACAAACATTATGAAAAAGGTTTTATTTTCGCTTATGGCTTTAGCCATTGCACTCACAGCCTGCAAAAAAGAGGAACAGATTGTTCCTGAAATTAAGGCTGACAAGACTGAAATCAACGTGCCTGTAACTGGTACCGAAGATGCCGAAGAGGACGTATTCATCGTCTTCAGCGCCAACGTCGATTGGACTGCTTCTGTACAGAATGCCAGTTGGTTGACCATCACCCCTGCAAAGGGTACTCCGGAAAAGGGAAAAATCAAACTCATCGCTGAAGCCAGCACAGAGAAAGACCCGCGCACAGCTGTTGTTGTCGTGACTGCCGGCACTGCCAAGAAGGAATTCAAAGTCATCCAAGGTCAGGTTGACGCATTCTCTCTCGTGGAAGAAACTGCATCAATCGACAGCAAGGGTGGCGAAGTTTCGCTTAAAGTTATGACGAACATTCCTTACAAGCTGACCATTCCGGCTGAGGCAACTTGGGTTAAGGAAGTGACTACCAAGGCATACGGAGAGCAGGTTACGAAACTCTCAGTGGAAGCATTCGATGAACTTGACGGGGTGCGCACTGCTGACATTAAGGTTTCTGCAACCGGATTCGAGGACCTTACTTTCAAACTTACTCAGAATGGACCTCAGACCAAGATTTGGGGTATTGATTTGAGAAGTGTCATCGAAAGGTCAACTGCTGTTACCATTGGAGCCGTTACTGACTATAAAGCCAATGTTTCTATTGCTGTTTTGGGAGATAAGTTGGTTGTATGTCAGGGTGATGGCAAAACTCCTCTGGCTCTGCTTGATAAGAAAACAGGCGAAAAGAAAGGAACATTGAATACCGGAGAGATTGCTGTTTATTCTATAACTAACGATGATGCAGGGCATCTTATTCTGTCGAATAGAAATGCGTACGATAAGGCGACAAGTTGGTGGACAGGAGCGTTTGAGGCATATTATATGACATCTGAGACGGCTACTCCAGTCAAGTTTGTTTCCGGTGCAAAGTATGGTCCTGCGGGTTCTGTAATTATTGCTCGCGGTGATGTGACTAAAGATGGCCTCTTTGTTACTCCTTATGAGGGAATACCTGGTATATCTTGCGCAAATGGTATCGGTTATTGGACAATTACGGGAGGTGTAGTCTCTGAAGCTGCAACTCTCAACCTTACAGGTTTTGTAGGACTCGCATGGCAAAAAGGTTTTTGGAATATGGCTCCAAACAATATTCCTGCGATGGGCTTCCTTTCAACTGATTTCAGCGCAGGAGGATTGATGGGGGTTTATGATGAAAACAAACTCTACACCTTTAATAAGGACGGTGCTTGTACACTTATTTCTGAAGACCCTGTGGCGGATAGTAATCATGGTCTTAATGCTATGGATAT
>OQWM01000797.1_pt1 | contig 20999 bp, 19 predicted proteins | sample 1691531 | NCBI WGS metagenome assembly OQWM01 (sample SAMN03418257, study PRJEB22391) | human gut metagenome | biome: human-gut; feature: organic feature; material: feces | host: Homo sapiens | place: Tanzania | collected 2013-01
ATTGCGCGTGACCGGTCCGACCGGTCACGCGTCAATGTAATCTTAGTAGAGTGCTATTCGTATTAGTTGGTTATTGCCTTGCGGCTAACGATTTAAAAAAATCACTTTAACGTTTTATTAAAACAATGCAAATTTAGCGCGATTTTTTTAATCTGCAAACAAATTGTTAAAATATTTCGTTTTATTTTGCGTTTTTGTCATCGAGAAGGTAAGGACGGAGCTTTTTTGTTCGTTCCAGTGCCTGTTGCATCTGCCAATCCTGAATCAGTTTATGATTGCCGCAGAGAAGCACATCAGGAACTTTCCATCCGTTGAATTCCACAGGGCGCGTATAAATCGGCGGGGAAACCAGGCCGTCCTGGAAGCTGTCGCTCAATGCCGATGTTTCGTCAGTCAGCACTCCAGGAATAAGGCGCACTATGGAGTCCGCAAGAAGCGCAGCCGGTATTTCGCCGCCGCTGACCACGTAATCCCCTACTGATATCTCCCTGGTAATGAGATGCTCACGAATCCTCTCGTCAATGCCTTTGTAATGTCCGCAGAGGATGCAGAGATTCTCTTTCAAAGCCAACTCATTGCAAAGGCTTTGTGATAATTGTTCTCCATCGGGTGCGGTATAAATCACCTCGTCGTACGTCCTCGTTGTTCGCAGCTGTTTCAAACAATTATCCACCGGCTCTATCTGCATGACCATGCCGGCTCCTCCTCCGTAGGGATAGTCGTCAACGTTATTGTTTTTGTTTAATGAATAATCCCTAAGGTTGTGTATTCCAACGGTGAACAAACCTTTTTCACGGGCTCGTTTCAATATGCTTTGCGAAAATATTTCCGTGAACATGTCAGGGAAAAGCGTAATGATGTCTATGTGCATAACCGAATATTTTTGCCGTCTCGGGAGGAATGCTTCGGCGTTTCGTCGTGCCGGAATGCCGTTTCGCAAAAACCTTGTCCCAATCCGTTTGCTTGTCCCAATGCTTACGAAAAAGCAAAAAAAAGGTTGCTCCTGCTTTCGGATTGAGCATTTATTCGTACATTTGCCAAACGAAATTTTGAAAGAGAGAATATGAGATACGGCAGAATAATCGGATTGGCGGTTTGGATTTTCGTTTCGGGTGTTTGCACGGAGGTGTCTGCACAGTTGAGGCAGTACAGGAACATGCCTGATTTCGACTATGCGGACTACGACAATCATTTGAAGTTCATGGTCAAGCCTTTTGCTCTTACCGGTCAGACCCTGTATTTGCAGGACGTTTCCGACACGGCTTTGAGGGATTATTTCTTCATCGGAGGCATTGCAAAAGCGGAAAAGGAAGACCGTACGGGCGTGAGGTATTACAAGCTCAAACGTATGCCGCAGGAGAAAATCCAACAGTTGAAAGGCGAGTGGTTCATGGTTGCGGACTATGTTGCGGATCAGTTTGCGTTCAACAAGATTTACAAGGCGGAGGACGATAAAAGGGACTTCAAGAACATGCAATACCCTTTTCTCAAACTCGTTGTCGGTTCGAGCGGGGACACAATCTTTTACAACTATCAAAACTTCTACAACCGTTACAACTTCCCGTTCACTCCGATGAGTTATTTCAATGCGAACAAGAACCAATATCCGAGGAACAAGTTCTCGAACGAAGATGTCTCGATAGTGGATTACGATACGAACAGCAACTACGCCCATCTGCCGATGCGGTTGGTCGGACACAAGATAAGTCTGCCCGTGGTGACGGACGAGACCATTGCCAGATTGTTCAACGGCACCAAGTTGTACAATTACGATGACGACAGCCGCAAGTATTCCTTCACCGATTATCAGATAGGAAAGGCAAGGCTTTTGGCAGGCAAGACTTTCACCGTGGCGGATTGGTGCCACAGTGCGGAGAACCTTACGGATGTGTATTTGAAGTTGGTGGAGAAGGGCAGGAGAGACACCATCTATTACAAGTATCCCACTTTGAAGGAAAGAGGCGAGTTCCATTTCGTGATAGAGGCGTTCTACAAGAGAGCGAGAGAGTACTACAAGGACAGGGATTTCGTCGTAAGAGGCGACAAATTCCCGTTGACGGTAATCGATTTGAGATGGAAAAGACCCATAACGATTAAACAGGGCGATGTCTTCCATTGTTTGGATTTCGTGGTCAGGGACGGCAAGTTCCAAATGCTGATGAGGAATGAAAGAGGACGGAAGTTCTACGTCGGAGAGGACTTCAATCTCGGCGACCGTTTGAGTTTCGACCTCTGCCTTGCGGAAGGCAACAAGGTGTTGAAGTACAAGGATACCTATCCCACTTTTCATAAAGCCATCTTGCAAAAGGAACTGATAAAAGACATGACCATGGATATGGCAGACTTGTCTTGGGGCAAGCCGGAGAGGGATGTGGAGACCAACTTCGACGGAAGCAACAGACATTGGTTCTATATGGGAAATATTTACGTCATTTTCCGCAACAACAAGTTGTACAGGGTTGCCATGATACCTGTCGAACTACGCTGAAAACAAAGAGAAAAAGCAAGATGACAGACTATTTCGACCAACAGGACGACTTCGACTACGAGCAGGAGTTGCTTTCCCTTGTGGCAGACTTTACGAAAAAAGTACAGAACAATGAATCCTCCATGTTTTACGACATGGACGACTGGTTGGACATCATAGACTATTTCCTTGCCGAGGAATCGGACGACATACTCTTGAAGATAGCCCTCGACAAGGCGGACGAGACTTATCCGGACAATGTCGAAATAACCGTTCGCAAGGCAGAATATCTTTCGCAAACCGAGCCGGAGAAAGCATATACGGTTTTGAGCAATGCAAAGAAGAAAGCCTGCTGCCGCGACGAGCGAGAAGCCTCCCTGTTCGATTATCAGAAAGCCAAGGTGCTTATCCGCATGAACAGATGCGATGAAGCCATGCAACTTCTCGAAGGAATGAACCTTGCTTTCGATAATGAATATATTTTCGAGAAGATGGCAGAGATTGCAATCCGCCGCAAGCAGTTCAAAGAGGCTGAACGCTTTGTTCTCCTTGCTTTGAACATAGATAAAAATCATTTGAATGATGATGATGTCACGGCATACGGGGCAGGGGATTTTCTTTTCCTGAACACGGTGTTGTCGGATAATCTGCTGAGCGTGGCAGCCGATCTTTGCAGACAGCACCCCGCAAGCAAGGAAAGCGTGTTCGAGACAATGGAATACTTCGTCAGGGAGAACCCTTTCTCATGCGATTATTGGGAAACACTTGCCGAATTCCATGTCAGGGCAAGGGATTATGACAAGGCTGCACAAGCATACGACTATTGTCGATGTATAGCCCCTCATGACTTGGATATACAACGTAAGATTTTGCAAATCCATATCAAGAACCTCGATAAAGAGAAGACTTGCAGTCTGATAGATAAACTCATTCCCGAAATAGAAACGGAAATGAAGCGTGTGCAGGACAGAAAGTTGCGTATCGGTTTATCGGAATTTTGGAAAGCCTGTCTGAGAGAGTATTTCGAAACTGCCATCTATTTGAAATGGTATGACAAATGCCTTGCAATGTGCGAAGATGTCTTGGAAAAGAACAAGACGATGCCGATTTGCGACGGAGACAGTTTCTATTCCAAGGGAGAAATACGTATGTTCATGGCTCGTTGTCTGCTTTTCAAGGGAGAAACCAACAAGGCTTTGCATTCGGCAATGCAGGTGATAAAAGAAGAACCCGAATACTACGGACACAGGATAACTTTTGCCGAACTGCTTTATGATTGCGGCGATTCGGTACAGGCAGACGAGATTTACCAAAGCATGTACGAACAATGCTGCGAGCAAGCCGTCAAGACGCAATTCAAGGATAACGAAGAGAGAGAAACGGCAGAGTTTTTCAAAAAGCATAGAAGTTATGTCGCAGCCTCGTGGGCGATGAAAATGGCGGAGAACGACAAGGGTAATGAGGCGTTGTCGTTGATTTCAGAGGTTTTTGACGCAATGGACAAGGACACGGAGAACGATTTGTTCGTCTTGGAGTGTGCGTTGATAGACATATTATTGTGCGGATACGGCTCCGAGGAGAACATATACACCATCTTGGAAGATATGATTTTGCACAGGGATTACACGGCGGAAGCAATCGTACACCGCATTCCCTCACTGACGGAAAACGAGGCCTGCGTTCGCAAATTGAAAGAACTGACAAAAAAATCGGAAGAAAATGATTGACGGAATGAAGAAAGCATCGGTTTTTGCGATGCTTGCATTGATTGGTTTCATGCCTCTTGCTGCTCAGACAAGTGGAGAAGAAGCGGCAACGATACCGCAAAAAGAAAAAGAAACGCTTGTCGAGAGAGTGAGCGGTTGGTACATGGATAACATGAACTACGGAACGGTTACTCTCCTCATGGTGGTAGAGAGCAGTTTCATACCTTTTCCATCTGAAGTGGTGGTGCCTCCTGCCGCATATAAGGCTTTGGAGGAGGACAGCAACATGAATATAGTTTTGGTTGTCGTCTTTGCAACCCTCGGAGCGATAGTCGGAGCAATCATAAACTACTACCTTGCCTTATGGTTGGGGCGTCCCATCATCTACAAATTTGCAGAGAGCCGATTCGGAAAGATGTGCCTGTTGAGCAAGGAGAAGATAGAAAAAGCAGAAGCATATTTCGATAAGCACGGCAAGAGTTCCACTTTCATCGGAAGGCTCGTTCCCGGCATTCGTCAGCTGATTTCCATACCTGCCGGACTTGCCCGCATGAATATTGTTAACTTCATCGGATTCACAGCCTTGGGAGCAGGCGTTTGGAACATCATTCTTGCCGTTCTCGGCTATGTGGGACATGGCAACAAGGATCTCATAAACCGATACAGTCATGAATTGTCGTACGTTCTGCTCGTTCTGGGCATAGCATTCGTGGCTTACTTGGTATTCAAAGCGGTCAAGAAAAAGAAGAAATAAAGTGGAACTGTACGCATTGGTCGGGAAACCGCTCGCACACTCCTTTTCACAAAAATATTTCAGGGAAAAATTTTCGCGAGAGGGCATAGAAGCAGACTACGAGTTATGGGAAGAGAACTCCGTGGAAGAAGCCTTGAAGCATATTGCCGCAACACCCGAACTGAAAGGCTTCAACATTACCATGCCATACAAGAAAGCTTTCCTGCCGTACCTCGATTATTCGGACGCTTCGGCAGAATTGTGCGGTAATGTGAACTGCGTGAAAGTCATAAGAGAGAACGGCAAAACGCGATTGAAAGGATACAATACGGACTTTTACGGATTTGAAACCTCCTTGGAGGAAAGTTTCAACCTTTCGGCAATAAAAACCGCCGTCATACTCGGCAGCGGAGGCGTTTCGCAGACCATAGCCAAAGTCTTGGAGAAACACGGCATTTCATACCGCATTGCAAGCCGACGGACGTTCGAAGATGAAGTGCATATAAGCTATGCCGAACTCGATGCCACCCTTTCGGATTATCGTCTCATAATAAACGCCACGCCTCTCGGCATGCACCCATACGAAGACCGCATTCCGCCGATAGACACCTCCGAACTGCAAGCCTCGCAGTGCGTCTTCGACCTCATATACAATCCTTCGCAAACCCTGCTTCTGCAACAAGCCGCCGCAAAACATTGTCCGACCTCCAACGGTTTATGCATGCTCACCCTCCAAGCCGACAAAGCGTGGTCGATATGGCGTAACGATTGAACGAAACGCCGAAAGAATTTCCCGAAACGGCGTAATACAGGCAGGGGAAAATCCGAGGCGGTGCAGAGCTTTCGGAAGCGTGAGGATATTTTCGGGCGTAAGTTGCGGAGTTTCGCAAATATGTCGTATCTTTGTAGGCTGAAAACGATGTGTCATGAAAGAAATTTCGGGCGAAAAGAATTTTTGCATAATAATGGCAGGCGGTATAGGCAGCAGGTTTTGGCCTATGTCGCGTGTCAAAAGACCGAAGCAGTTCTTGGATGTTTTAGGTACCGGCGAGACTTTGTTGCAGGCGGCTTACAAGAGGGCGGAGATGATTTGTCCGGTTGAGAATATCTACGTTGTTACTTCGGGAATGTATAGCGATTTGGTTTCGGAAAATCTTCCGAGCCTTCCGAAAGACAATATCCTTTGCGAACCGGTGAGGAGAAACACTGCTCCCTGCATTGCGTACGCCATGGCGAAGATAGAAAACCGTTGCAAGGACGCTCTTGTGCTTGTCATGCCAAGCGATCACCTGATTATGGATACGGATAACTTCATTGCCCAAATACAAAAGGGTTTTCGTCTGGCAGAAAGACAGGAGGTATTGATTTGCTTGGGCATCAAGGCTTCTTATCCGAACACGGGCTATGGTTACATTCAATACATGGACAATATGTGTGCGACAGGTGATTGCGGAATAAAGAAGGTGAAACTCTTTACCGAGAAACCTGCGTATGAGATGGCTTGCAGTTTCGTGGAAAGCGGTGATTTTCTTTGGAATGCAGGCATTTTCGTATGGTCCGCCAAAGCGATAAAGAACGCTTTCGCCAAGTTTTTGCCTGAGGTTGCCGATGTATTGAACAAAGGCATGGAGGTACTTGATACGGATAAGGAAGCGGCGTTCATAGAGGAGGCTTACTCGATTTGTCCTTCCATTTCGATAGACTACGGCGTGATGGAGAAGGCGGATAACGTCTATGTCATACCTTCGGACTTCGGTTGGAGCGACATAGGCACGTGGGGAGCTTTGTACAATGTCTCTCCGAAGGACGAGAACGGCAACAGTGTTGTGGGAAGCAACGTCATGTTGTATGATTGCAGGAATTGCCTTGTGCATGTTCCAAAGGAACGCCTCTTGGTCGTACAGGGATTGGAGGACTGCATCGTTGTGGAGAGCGAAGGTGTGGTGATGATGTGCCGCAAGGGCGAGGAACAAAGAATAAAACAGTTCACCACGGACGTGGAAATAGAGAAAGGCAGCGAGTTTATTTAGAAAATCAGAAAAACACAGGTAACGATGGAAAACATAAAACGAACAGAACTTAGAGAACTTTTCAGAGAAGGAGACGAACAACCGATAGGAAGCAGAGTATGCGTCAAAGGTTGGGTGAGAACAAAAAGAGGAAACAAGAATGTGTCGTTCATCGCTTTGAACGATGGCAGTTGCATACATAATTTGCAGATAGTGGCGGATATGTCGCTTTTCGATGAGGATTTGATGAAGAGAATAACCACCGGTGCATGTTTGAAAGCCGTGGGAACCTTGGTCGCTTCTCAGGGAAAGGGTCAAAGCTTGGAGATACAGGCAGATGAGATAGAAATATACGGCGAGGCAGACCCTGCGACTTATCCTTTGCAAAAGAAGGGACATAGTTTGGAGTTTTTGAGAGAGATAGCTCATCTTCGTCCACGCACGAATACTTTCTCCGCAGTGTTCAGAATAAGGCACGCAATGGCGTATGCCATTCACAAATACTTTAACGACAGAGGCTTTTACTATTGGCATTCACCGCTTATCACGGCTTCGGACTGCGAAGGAGCGGGGGAGATGTTCCAAGTAACGACTCTCGATTTGGAAAACCCTCCACGCACCGAGGACGGCAAGGTGGATTATTCCAAAGACTTCTATGGCAGACATACTTCCCTTACCGTGAGCGGACAGTTGGAGGGAGAACTCGGAGCGATGAGCCTCGGAAAGATTTATACCTTCGGTCCGACATTCCGTGCAGAGAACTCTAACACGCCGAGACACCTTTCGGAGTTTTGGATGATAGAACCGGAGATGGCATTCTACGAAATAGAGGACAACATGGACCTTGCGGAGGATTTCATCAAGTACTTAGTTCGTTACGCCTTGGTTTACTGTCGTGAGGATTTGGAGTTCCTTACGCAGATGTACGACAACGAACTGTTGGCACGCTTGAACTTCGTCGTAACCCACAACTTCATCAGAATGACCTATACGGATGCGATAGCCGTGTTGGAGAAATCGCACCATAAATTCGAATATCCCGTTCATTGGGGAGTGGATTTGCAGAGCGAACACGAGAGATACCTCGTCGAACACTACTATAAAGCACCGGTTATCCTGACCGACTACCCGAAAGAGATAAAAGCCTTCTACATGAAGCAGAATGACGATGGCAAGACAGTCAGAGGAATGGACGTTCTCTTCCCCGTGATAGGCGAAATCATAGGCGGCTCGCAGAGAGAGGAGAGCATAGACAAGCTCTTGGCGAGAATGGCGGAAGTAGGCATAGAGGAAAAGGATATGCAGTGGTATCTGGATACACGACGCTTCGGTTCCGCACCGCATTCCGGCTTCGGCTTGGGCTTCGAGAGGCTTTTGTTGTTCGTAACCGGCATGAGCAACATAAGAGACGTCATTCCGTTCCCTCGTTATCCGAAGAACGCAAATTATTAGGAAGCTAAAAACAGCGACTTGTGGCACAGAGTCAGCGATTACGACAGATTCAGAAACAGAGGCTCGCACCCGTTCAGCGGCTTTGCGGGCAATTGTTGGAGGTTCCGCTTTCGGAATTGGATGCAAGGATAGAGGAGGAGCAGCAGGTCAACCCTTATCTTGATCAGGAACTGGAAGCAGAGGAGAAGCCTGTCGATTTCGAACTTACGGAACGCGAAGGACAACGCAGCCACAAAGGAGAATACGTCGATAACTGGTTTCAGGACGACGGAGAGCAGATATACAGAGTCGTAAAATCGGAAGAAGGAGGCGAAAGGGAACGTTCTGCCTCCACTTCTTTGATCGACGACCTTATGCAGCAGCTTCACCTGAACAATATCAGCGAAAAGAAATACGAGATAGGGGAGATGATAATCGGCAACATCGATGAGAGGGGATATTTGCGAAGAAGTCCCGAAGCGATTGCCGATGATTGGTTTTTGAACAAGGGGGAAGATTTGAATATAGAGGAAGTGGAAGAGGTGTGGAAGCTCGTCAGAACGTTTGAACCTGCCGGCGTCGGAGCGATAGACATAAAGGATTGCCTTATGTTGCAGTTGGAACGCACGGAAGCAACCGACGAAGTAACGCTTTTGGCAGAAAAGATAATCACAAACCATTGGGATTTGCTATGCAAGCGTCAGTTCGACTTGATAAGGAAGAGGTTGAACATCGAACCGGAACTTTTCAACCAAGCTCTCAAAAAAATACATAAGTTGAACCCTGCACCGGGCTATGTGGACAGTCTTCCGACGGATAACATGGGCATAATACCGGACTTCATAGTGCGACAGACCGCCGACGGAGAAATTGAATTTTCACTCAACCGCCCGTATCGTCGTCATCTTAAAGTAAATCCGGAAGGGGAACGAATGCTTGCCCGATTGGAACAAAAGCCGGAAAAGGACGACAGGACGATACAGTTTTTGAAAGACAAGATAGAGTCCGCAAAAACCTTCATCGAAGCCTTCAATCAGCGTGAACAGACACTCAAAAGCATAATGGGGGCAATCATAGACTATCAACGCGAATACTTTCTCACCGGAGACAAGTCCAAACTCAGACCCATGAAGTACGACACCATAAGGCAGATGACCGGGTTCGGCGAAAGTACCATCTCCCGCATGGCAAACGAAAAGTATGTGCAGACGCATTTCGGTACTTTCAAATTGAAAGATGTCTTTTCCAACTCCGTGAACACCTCTTCGGGAGAAGAAGTATCGGCGGAGGCAATAAGAAGCGAGCTTGCAGGGATAATAGAAAACGAAGACAAAGCAAAGCCTTACACGGACGAGGAACTTGCGGAATTGTTGCAGAAAAAGAACTATGCCATATCGCGTCGCACCGTTGCCAAATATCGCGACCGCCTCAACATTGCTCCTGCAAGCAGAAGAAGACGAAGATAAACCCACCCATGAGCGAACGAACCCACAACGAAGAGGCAGGAGATAAACTCGCAAAAGCGGTCAGCAAACTTTTTCATCCGCTTATCATGCCCACTTACGGAATGATATTCCTTGCCGTCCTGTCATCGGCAACCGTTCTTGCACTTCCGCTTATGGTTAACTTTGAAGTGATTTTTCTTTTCTTCGTTCTGACATTTCTTTTGCCCGTTCTGGCGATTTATTTCCTCGTTCTGAATAAACGAATCGACGACTTGGAAGTGAGCAACCGCAAACAGAGGAACACGCCCTACGTAATAGCAATACTGTCCGCACTCGTAACCCTCTACCTCTTCGGAGGCATGTATCGTTATCTCTTTCCTTTTCAGCTTCTTTCCGCATATCTTTTCAGCGTAGTGGCAGCCGCCATAGTGAACAACTTCACCAAAGTCAGCGCCCATGCGATGGGCTGCGGTGCAATGAACTGTTTTCTTTTCATGATCAACCTCCATACCGGCACGAGGTACTTCTGGCTCTTCGTTGCAAGTATCCTCGTCTCCGGATTGGTCTGTTCGGCTCGTCTGAGGCTGAACCAACATAACGAATTTCAAGTCGGATTGGGCTTTATATTGGGAATTTGTACTACATTTGCAGCGTTTTTCGTGGGTATATAAATGGACACACACCTGAAAAAGACATATCTTTTACCTATACTCCTTTTGTTTTGCAGTCTTGCTGCAACGGCTCAAAGCCCGCAGGCATCGGACGGGGACAAACGCTCCGCAAATCGTCGTTTTGCCGATTCCCTTTATGCGGTTCACAATCCCAAAGCCGCAAAAGTCGAAATTCCCAAATCCAAAGAGATCAGAAAAAAGAAAAACGATGAAGCCGCTTTACGCAGCCGCATAAACGACAGCAAGGAAATACCCTCCTCGACGCTCTATCAAAGCACATGGTACAATGAAAGGGTCAAAGCACCAGACTTTTCTTTCAAACAAATACCCGATGAAGTTGTTCTGCGACTCATAAACCCGAACAAAGGACAGAACTTCTGTTTTCCGATAAAGAAACCGAAGTCCTCTTCCTACGGTTGGCGTTGGGGCAGACCTCATACGGGAATCGACCTCGCTTTGAACACGGGAGATAAGATTTATGCTGCATTCGACGGTGTCGTAAGGCTTGCAAAATACAACGGGGGCTACGGCAACTGCGTCGTTATAAGGCATTACAATAATCTCGAAACACTTTACGGACATCTCTCGAAGATAAATGTCAAGGTGGGAGAGAAGGTGAAAGCCGGAGATGTCATAGGCTTGGGCGGAAGCACAGGGCACTCCACCGGACCTCACCTTCACTTCGAGTGCCGCCTGCTTTACGCATGTTTCGACCCCGAATGGATATTCGATTTGGAGACATACAGCATCAAAACCTCCTTCATAAGAATCGATAAGAGCTATTTCGGCGTGGAATCCTCCGAGCAGAAAGCCAACAAGAAGTCTGCCAAAAGTCGTTTGAGTAAGGTGGACAAATGCTTCGAAGGAAAGCCCTACGTGAAGACCTCCTCGCTCATAGCGGAGGAAAGAAAACTGATAAAAAGCGGCAAAATACCCCAATATACCGTCATGGCAGGCGGAGTAGGCTCACAGGTGAACGATCATAAGTATATAATGGCACGCAAAGGCGACAAAATGAAAGCCATCGCCAAACGCTACAATCTATCCGAAGAAGAATTGCGACGCATGAACCCTTCGGTCAAAACGGATTTGCTTAAGCAACGAACGAAAATAAGAATAAAGTAATGTCATCAAGTTTGAAAAATCTCTCGTCCTACAACAAGGACGAGATACCCTCGGGTGAGAAAGGTATATTCGGCATAGTAGTGTCCGAATGGAACAAGGAAATCACGGACAACCTCCTTCAAGGAGCTGTGGAAACGCTTTTGGAACACGGGGTTGACGAAAAGGATATATATGTAAGGTATGTGCCGGGCAGTTTCGAACTACCTTTCGGAGCATCCACGCTTTTGGAGAAGAAGAAGTTCGATGCGGTCATCTGTCTCGGCTGTGTGATACAGGGCGAGACCAGACACTTCGAGTTCATCTCGCAAGCTGTTGCCCACGGCATAATGAAAGTCAGCCTGAGTGAAAGAATACCCGTCATATTCGGCGTTTTGACCACCGACACTCTCCAACAAGCCAAGGACAGAAGCGGCGGAGCGTTGGGAAATAAAGGAACGGAAGCAGCTGTAACGGCTTTGAAAATGGCAGCTCTATGATAGCACCCAAGCAGGCAAGGATTATATTTTACGGAACTCCCGAAATAGCCGCCCATCAGCTGCAACAACTCGTTGAAGGTGGCTATAACATAATTGCAGTCGTAACCCAACCGGACAAACCGGCAGGCAGAGGCAGAAAACTCAGCCAACCGGCAGTCAAGCAGTACGCCATGCAACAAAATCTGCCCCTTTTCCAACCGGAGAAGTTGAAGGACGAGAGCTTTCGCGAAGAAATAGAAAAACTTTCGCCCGATATGCAGATTGTCGTCGCATACAGAATGATACCGGAAAGCATTTACCGCATACCGAAGTACGGTACATTCAACCTGCACACCTCCTTGCTTCCGCAATATCGCGGAGCAGCCCCGATAAACAGGGCAATCATGAACGGGGAAACGGAAAGCGGTATAAGCACTTTCCTTTTGAACGACAAGATAGACTGCGGCATGATAATACACCGCAAACGCATAGCCATAAACGAGAGAATGACCGCAGGCGAACTGCATGATGAGATGATGTATGCCGCACCGGAACTGATAGAACGAACAATAGCAACCCTCCTTTCCGATAATCCGCAACTCCTTCCGCAGGAAGAGATACCCGAAAGCGAACTCAAAACAGCCCCCAAGCTGTATAAAGAAGACATGCTTGTCGATTGGCACCGTTCGGGCAGGGAAATAATAGATCATATAAGAGGATTAAGCCCCTATCCGGCAGCATTTGCAGTGTTTAACGAGCCTCAAAATGGCAAAATTCACCGTTTCAAGCTCTTTGAAGCCGAATTTCACGCAAAAAAAACAGCCTCCGACACCATAGGACGCTTAAACGTAACGGACAAAGGCACTTTGGAGGTAACTTGTGCCGATGGCGTAATACAAATAACTGACATACAATCCGATGGAAAGAAGAGAATGAAAACAGATGCTTTCCTTCGCGGCTTCAAAATACCGACTCCTCTCTACGCAGCGGAATAAAAAACAGACCGAAAGGCAAAAAAAAGTACACAAAAGTTTGGCAGAGAAAGAAAAAAAACGTAGTTTTGCAAGCAATAACAGATTAAAACAAATTGATTATGACAAAGAAAGAATTTGCAGATAAGATGGCAGAAGTGTCAGGCTTGTCCAAAGTTGACGCAACAAAAGCATACGATGCGTTTTTGAAAGTTACCACAGATTATTTGAAAGCCGGCGAAAAAGTCGCTTTCTTGGGCTTCGGTACATTCTCTGTACAAAAGAAAGAAGCAAGAGTCGGTCGCAATCCGAAGTCAGGAGAGAAAATCAATATCCCTGCAAAGAATGTTTTGAAGTTCAAAGCAGGCAGCGAGATTGCGAAAGCGATAGAGTAAGAGATAGCAAACATTTTTTTTGTTTTGAATTTTCGTTTTACTATGGACGCATCCGATATTTGTTGGATGCGTTTTTTCATTGTCGAACGAAAAAGCACTCACCCAAAAGAGAACTTGCTCCCGCTTCAATCCGCTTTGCAATATCTATAACGAAATCCGCTTCAACCGAACCGAAAACCCCGACTATGCACTCGAAAGTTCGGAAAAGTGTATTCCCGCTACACAAAACCGAAGAATTTAATGCATACAATTTATCGGAAATATCTAACTTTGCATTTGAAAGTTCGGAAAAGTGTATTCCCGCTACACAAAACCGAAGAATTTAATGTAATCCGATGAAGATAGAAAGAGATATCATACAAACTTTCAAAAAGTGGAAAGAGGCTTCGGAAAGAAAACCGATTCTTCTGAAAGGGGCAAGACAGATAGGAAAGACTTGGGCAATGGAAGCATTCGGAGAGGAGTGTTTCGATTATTGTGTTCGTTTCGATTTTGACCGTCAGCCGGAATTGAAATCCGTTTTTCTGAAAACCAAAAATCCCAATCGTATTATAAAGGAGCTTTCTCTATATTGCGAAAAACCTCTTATGGCAGGAAGAACGTTGATTATATTCGATGAAATACAGGAATGCGAGGAGGCATTGAATAGTTTGAAGTACTTTCGCGAAGATGCTCCGAACTATCACATAATTGCGGCAGGCTCTCTGCTCGGAGTAGCTGTCAAGAAGCGTAATATGACCGTGCCGGTCGGTAATGTGAGAGTGTTGAAGATGTATCCCATAAGTTTTAAGGAATTTCTGAGAGCAAGCGACAAACGAACTTTCGAGTATATAGAGGCATTGGATACCATAGAACGTTTGCCGGAAATAATCCTCAATAAATTGCGTGTCGAATACCGTCGTTACCTTGTTTCAGGCGGAATGCCTGAAGCCGTTGTTGCTTTACTTGAAGACAAGGGCATGACAACAGTTGAGGCAACGCTTCAAGACATACTCGACCTTTACGAACTCGATTTCGCAAAATATGCAGGCGCTCGCGAAATTCCCAGAATACATGCTATATGGCACTCTTTGCCATCTCAACTTTCAAAAGAGAATCGCAAGTTCATCTATAAAGTAATCAAGACCGGTGCCCGTTCAAAGGATTATGAAGACGCACTAATGTGGCTTGAAGATGCAGGAATGATATATAGGGTATATAACATAAGCAAACCCGGCATGCCATTGGCAGCTTATACACAAACGGACGCATTTAAGGTTTATGCTTGCGACTGCGGACTTCTGCGAAGATTGGCACGCCTGCCGGCAACTGTTATCACCGACCCTGTTGCGAACTATACAGAGTTTAAGGGAGCCTTGGCAGAGAATGCCGTGTTGCAGACACTTATGCCGATGACCGATGATATGATTCCAAACTATTGGACATCGGAAGCAACTGCCGAAGTAGAGTTCGTATTGCAATGGAATGAAAACATAATACCCGTGGAGGTCAAAGCAGAAGACAATATCAATGGAAGCAGCCTATCCGTCTATAACAAGAAATACAATCCAAAATACCGTATACGCTTTTCCATGATGAATTTACAGTATAATCAAGGATTGTTAAGCAGTCCTGCACCTTTGGCAGGGTGGTTTGACAGAATGATGGCTTGGTTGGAGAGATTATAGTTTCTTTTCCCTCAGGTTGCCTCGGTATTCGCCGTCTGTGCATCTGCCAACAAATTTGAAGCCCATGCTTTCGTACCATGTGTTGAGGGCATCGTTGCCGCAAATGCAGTCCAATCGCAAAAATTCCTTGCCGTGTAACCGGCTTAACCGCTCTATTTCCTCTACCAACCTTCTGCCGGAATTTTTCTCTCGCAGAGAGGCCGCAAGGTTATGCAGATAATAAGCAGAGGAAGACATCTTGCCCCAACGCTTGTCCTCTTCAAAGAGTACAGCTCCCGCAACCATCTTTCCATCATCTTTATTCGAAAGCATATACATCTTTCCCGAACGTGCAACATCAAGGAAATACTCCTTGGGATAGCGTTCATGATAATGATTATTGTTCCATTGGTCTATACCCACGGCATTCATCCATTCTATACGCTCGGCTATCAATTCCAAGAACGCATCTACATGCCTTTCATCGGCTTTACCGAACACCAAATCTTTCACCCACATCTTCTATGCTTCGTTTTTTTGCAAAAGTAGCGAACATTTTTCGATTTCGATTGTTATTTGCTTGCAGTTATGCAGATGTACGGATTTTTGAACAGGCAGGTTAACACATGTCGGAAGACCGAATGGAGAAGCGGAACATCATCGACATTCATTCTTTCGCCGAAAGAATTTGTTGAAACGGCGAAAAGAAAAAACGGATCGGGAAAACAATTTTGCGAAACGGCGATTCGTTTCACGAGATAGAAAACAGGAACTAAAAAACAGAAGAACATGAATAATTTTGAGTTTATGAATCCGACACGTTTGGTGTTCGGCAAAGGTCAGATAGCCAAACTCTCGGGGCTTGTGGGCAAGGATGCGAAAATTCTGATGACTTACGGCGGCGGTTCAATCAGGAAGAACGGCGTTTACGACCAAGTCATGCAGGCTTTGAAAGGTCGTGATATCACGGAGTTCGGAGGCATAGAGGCAAACCCAGATTACGACACCTTGATGAAAGCAGTGCAAATATGCAAAGAAAAGGGAATCGATTTTATCCTTGCCGTGGGTGGAGGTTCCATCATAGACGGAACCAAGTTCATAGCAACGGCAGCCAAATGCGATTGCACGGACGCTTGGAGCATAATAACGGACAAAGGCTTCAAACTGCCGAAACCCATAGACTTCGCTTCCGTTCTGACACTTCCCGCAACAGCATCGGAGATGAATAACGGAGCCGTTATTTCACGCCGTAAAACCCATGAGAAATTTGCATTTCACAATCCGCAAGGCTTTCCGAAGTTCTCCATCTTGGATCCCGATGTGGTGCTTTCCCTTCCTAAGAAGCAGATTTCAAACGGCATTGTGGACATCTATGCACACACTTTGGAGCAATACCTTACCACCTGTTTGGATACAAGAGTCATGGACCGCTGGGCGGAGGCTCTTCTCCTCACCTTGATAGAAGAAGCAGAGGAATTGATGGGCGACAATCCTTCCTACAACTGCCGTGCCAACTACATGCTTACCGCAACCATGGGATTGAACGGATTTATAGGCATGGGTGTGGAAGAAGACTGGGCAACGCACATGATAGGACACGAATTGACGGCTCTCTGCGGTCTCGACCACGGAGAAACCCTTGCAATAGTACACCCGGGTGTCATGGCAGTCATGCGTAACGAGAAACACGGTAAACTCTTGCAGTATGCTCGCAGAGTGTGGAACATAACGACGAAAGACGAAGAAAAAGCAATAGATGAAGCAATAGAAAAAACAGAGAACTTCTTCCGCAGCTTAGGAAAGAAAACACGTTTGAGCGAATACGGAATAGGAGAGGACACAATAAACACGATAGTGGAACGTTTCAAAAAAAGAGGTTGGAGAGTGGGAGAGCGAGGAATAGTAACGCCGGAAAAAGTCAGGCTGATTCTCGAAAGAGTAAGAAAGTAGTATTTTTTTCGTTTTCATTTTTTTTCTTTTTATTGGGAATGCGGCGACTTCGCCGCATTTTTTCGTTCACGCACAACCACGTTTACGGAAAACGAAAACAGGAAAAATACATCTTTCATATTTTCTTGAAAGTAGGAAGCCTATCGTTTTCCGATGTATTCGAGGATTTGTTCGGCGTGAATTTTGGTTTTGATTTCCTTGGGTGCGAAAACCTTCTCTATGATACCCTCTTCATCGACCAAATAAGTGGTTCGTAGTATGCCGATGGTGCGACGACCGCATGCAACCTTTTCGCCCCAACAGCCAAGCTCTTGAAGCAAGGTCGTTTCTGTGTCGGCAATGAGAGGAAACTCCAATCCGTGGGCATCGGCAAACTTCTTTTGAAGCGTCTGTTTGTCTTTGCTCACCCCTATGATTTCGTAACCTGCCTCTGCCAACTCCTTCTTGTGCGATTGAAGCGAACAAGCCTCCGCCGTGCAACCGCTCGTATTCGCTTTTGGGTAGGAGTAAAGCACAATCTTGCGACCGCGATAGTCTCTGCTCCTGATTTCCCGACCTTCTTGGTCGATGCCGAGTACCTCGGGTATTCTGTCTCCGACTGTCATAAGCCTTTTATTTCGTTAATTCCTTATTACATATAATCCTTTACACCTTTGCCTTAGGCGTTCCTGCCCATTCGGTACGCCTCTTCCATGGCTTCATGTCCCGAAACATCGCCGCCGTTTTCTACACCGCCTGCAAACACCATTCCTGCCAAGCGTGCATTCTCGAAACACTCTATCCAACCTCCGAGACCTGCGATTGCCCTTTCCGGAGTATGAGCCTCATTTTCGGCAGCAGCACAAAGAAAATAAATATCACGGAAATGATAATCCGAGAAATAAAGAGAGTTGCAGCGGTCGAGCAAAGTCTTCATCTGTCCGCTCATTTCATAATAATATATGGGCGAAGCAAAACAAATGATGTCCGCATCGTGCATCTTTTTCGCAATGGAGATGGCATCATCATCTATAACGCAATGACCAATCTTTCCGCAACTGAGGCAACCCCTGCAAAACGCAATCCGTTTGCCATGCAGTGTAATCATTTCCACCTCATTACCCGCTTCTTTCGCACCACGGGAAAACTCTCTTGCCAAAATCTCCGAATTGCTCTTCGTACGAAGACTCGTCGAAATCACCAAAATCTTACTCATCGTTGTTTTTATCGTTTATTCAATGCAAAAGCAAAGATACGAAACTATTTCGACAGAGCCATAGACCCGACAGCCGAAAAGCATATCGAACACGGCAAAAACCAATCGCCGAAAGAATTTCACGAAGCGGCGTAAGAATTTTTTCTTTCGGCGTTTCATCGAACTTGAAACGGCGTTTGATTTCCGGTTTTATTTTATTGCTTTCAACGGATTGAGGATAAGGTGTTTGAGTTTGCTTAAAAACGGACGTAATGTGCGTTTGAGGGTTTGGGAGAGCGGGGTTTTGGTGTATGCTTCGGCGCATTTGAAGAATGCTTCGCTTTGGAGGCGTTGCAGGTATTCGGCTTTTTTCGGATTGGGCAGGGCGGAGCGTTCCAAGGCAGGGTTTGATGCCAAGATGTATTCGTACTTGGTCGGTGTGAGTTCCATTTTCCTTTCGTCGAAGAAACGTAGCAGCGAGGTGTTTCTCACCAACAGACAGCTCACCCCCTTGCCGTCGTCCGTTTGAGGGTGATGGTTGCCCACGCCCCAGTAATCGCCGGCGATGATGTCGCTTTGCGAGGCGGAGCCTTTGGCAGGGCAGTTGTGGCATGAACTTCTCAACGTAAGGTTCGTAAGGAAGGCTTTCAAGTAAGGGTCGTTGTATTTGTCTTTGCGGTATATCGTTCCGTTTTTCGTCCTTATCTTCATTCCGTATCTGTGCCAAGAATAATCTTTGTTGCGAAACTCCACTCCGAGAACCTCTTCCGTTGCAATGCCTCGCCGTTCGCAGACTTCCTCGAGGTATTTCCGCCAAATGGCAGGCGAAGGCACTCCGTGGCATATCACTTCCATCGTTATCAAACCCTCGCATTTTCTGCCGAGAAAGGCTTTCAGCCCCATGATTTGGCAACCCGTTCCTGCGAACAGCACCTTTCTGCCATCGGAAAGGTATTTCTTTATCTCTCGGAAGCAATCGCCCATATCGGATTGAACATATTTGGAACCGAGAAAGGCAGGCAACTCCTCCTTATCCGTACAAAAGTCATGCACAAGGTGCGTGGGAGAAGCAAAACGGGCTGCACATACCACGCCTCGCTCCGCTAAGACAGCCTCTGCCAAGAGGCTGAACACACCTCCCGAAGAGGATTGCTTCCTGCGGGCTTCGTCCCTCAGCTTGGCGGCAAAGACTGCTTCCGGAGGACTTTGCGGAGAATGCTCTGCAAGAACGGGGCATACCCTTTCGCATAAACCGCAGTCGTTGCAGCTTTCCTGTTCTGCCACGGGACGGAGAAATCCGTCCCCGCCCTCTTTCATCGAAATGCAACGCCTCGGGCAAACGGCAAAGCAGGCACTGCAACCGCAGCAAGCCTTTTGCGATACTTTATTTGTTACCGACATCTTTTCTGTGTTTGAATATTTTGAGAACCATTCCCCCGAACAAATCCCTCTCGTAGCGGTTCATGGAAGCGAACCAAAAGACGGGTATGTAGATAAGGCTGAAGAGCACTATCGCAATCAGCAAACGGGAATAGCTGTCGATGACGCATTGTCGTATTATGAAGTATGCCGCCACGCTTACGGCAAGCGGTGCGAACGACATCTTCGTTATTTCTTTCCAAAAGCCTGCAATATCCAAGCGGATGTATTTTTTATAATACACATTCATCACCACGCCTTGCCCCAAAAGCAGAGCCGCCGCCGTCGATACGGCACAGCCCGAAGCCCCGTAGCGTTGCGACAAAGGCAGAGAGCAGAGTAGAGATACAGCGGCTATGATGACATAGCTCACACAGCGGAAACGCATTTGGTTTCTTGCCTGCAATATCGTTATTCCGACGTTTTGGATAAGCGGAACGAGCAGGGAAAAGAAGAAAAGGAGGCAAATGAAATATGCTTCGTCGTAGCTGTCGCCCACCCAGATGTTTATGAACTGCCGACCGAAGAGTGTGAAGCCTGCAAGCACGAAGCTCATCACTATAAACTGCAAACGTCCCGTTCTGATGAACAAATCGCTGACCGCCTTATCTTGTCCGCCGACGGCAACCATGGAAGTGATTTTCGGAAGCAGCACTCCGGAAATCGCAGTGGAGAAAGACATGTACATTTGTTGCAACTGAATGGCTATTCCATAGACCGCTACGATTTTCGCCCCGCAATAAACTCCCAAAACGCCCTGTCCGAGACTCCAATATATCTTATCCATTATCGCATTGAGGAATATCCAGAACGAATAGAGACAAACCTCTTTCAAAAAGGAGAAATCGAACTTGGCAAAGACGAATTGTATATGCAACTTGCGTTTACAATAATAATAATCGGCACAAAGCGTAAGCACATTGAAGATTGTCTGCAACACGACCATGGTAACAGCCTTGTAACCGTAGAGAAGGAAGATTACCATCACCACCGGGTTGAGTATAATCCTTATCAGGTTAATCGTTTTCTGGAACACGAACCGTTCATACGCCACAATGACAGACCGATACACGTTCATTACGAAAGTGAAACAGAGGTTGAATATCATCAAAGCCATCATCAGGCGTATCTTATGCAACTCCTCCGCATTCATGCTGCGATGGAAGAGATTGTCCGTGTTGAAATAAAGAACCGCTCCCGCAACAAGCACCACCAAAGCCGTGAAACAGAAAATCAGGAAGAACATTCCGAACATTTCCTTCAACTTCTGTTGTTCGTTCCGTGCTTTCAGCTTGGCTGTATATCTTATCAGTGCATTGCCGAAGCCGAAATCCAAAACCGTAAGACTGCCCACTCACGAGGCGTCATTTTTCGCCAACCTTGCCTATTTACTTCACCTTTT
>OQWM01000801.1_pt1 | contig 20956 bp, 19 predicted proteins | sample 1691531 | NCBI WGS metagenome assembly OQWM01 (sample SAMN03418257, study PRJEB22391) | human gut metagenome | biome: human-gut; feature: organic feature; material: feces | host: Homo sapiens | place: Tanzania | collected 2013-01
CGCACCGCAAACAAACCGCTGGGAAGAAGTCGTCGCGGCCGCCGTTTCGAGAGCGGCGCGAACGATGACGTTTTCGTCTTTCGTGCAAATCGATTCGAGCGCGATGAGGGCGCTTTCTTGGAGCGGATTCCAGCACAAGACACGCAAATAAGCGGCAACGGCTTGGGCATGCGGTGCGTTTTCGACGCACGCATCGGCAATGCGCATGCCGAGCGAAACGCGTTCGTCGGTGGCGTGTAGCGTGGCGAGTTCTTGCTCCCAAACGCCGATCATTTCTTCGTTTCGCGAAAGTTTTTCGAGCACGTCGCCCAAATGTTCGCACGCATTGGCGTTGTCGGGGTCGCAATCGAGGACGATTTCCCAGCTCGCGGCGGTATGCGCCGACGAGGGGCTATTTTCGAGCAAATATTGGGCTTTCGACTCTGCCAATCGCTCGATCGAATCGTCGTCGGCGATTCGGATTTGTTGCGTGAGGCTCTTGTCGAGCGATTCAAAATCGCCTTGTTTTGCATAGACGCGGCTCAATTCCTCGCTGACTTCGGCGTTTCGCGGGTCGATGGCTTGGACTTTCTTCCAGCAACTTTCGGCTTTTTCGAAGTTCGACAATTTATCGAGGTAGAATCGCCCGAGTTTCGACAAGATTTCGGTTCGTACCGAGGGCCGACTCGTGATGGCGAGCAAGTCTTCCATCGCATTGGCTTGCCCTTGATCGTCGCCCAAGTGTTCGTAGAGAGCGATGATTCTTCGATAAGTTGCCGAATCATTTGCATCGAGTTCGATGATTCGCTTGAGAATCGAAATGGCGTGCTCATCGTCGAAGAGTTGTTTTTCGGCGACGTCGGCGGCTTTTGCATAGAGCGCCGCGGCTTCTTCGGGTTTGTTTTGTTCGAGTGCGTTTGCGGCGCGTTCTTCGTAGAATTGGCACAGTTGTTCGTAGTGCCCACCTTCGTTGAAGTAGACTTCTTTGACGTGAAGGGCATCGCGATCGTTGGGCAAATCTTCGAGGATGGTGTCGTAGGCTTGGATCGCCAATTCGCGCTCGCCTTTATCCCACAAGACATCGGCGGCGGCGCGGTGCAGGTCGGTTTCGACGCGCGGATCGTCGCATTTGACGCGGCTAATTTGCGCCAATTTGTCGATGTCGCCACTGATGCGGCAAACGTTGACATCTTGGAGGAGCAATAGCGGGTCGTTGGGGCGTTTGGCGAGGAGTTGTGAGAGCGTTTCGGAGGCGCGTTGTGCGTTGCCCATGCCCGAGATGTAGATTTCGACGACTTCGCGCAAGCCGAGCTCTTGCGTCGTCTTCCAATCGACGCATCGTTCTTTGATGAAATTGGCGAGTTTTTCCCATGCCTCGTGCGAACGATAAGCCGACATGAGGGCGCTTTGGACTTCGTCGTCATGCTCGCCGATTTCCCACAAATGTTCCCAATCGGCGATGGCTAGCGTGGGCTTTTTGAGCTCTGTTTCTGCGATTTCGGACGCTTTGCGCGTGTAGCAAATGCGTTCGTCGCTATCCCAAGTGACGTCGACGACGCGGCGATACATGTCGTGGATGGCTTTGTAATCGTCGGCTTTTCTGTATTCGTTCTCCATATAGGAGAGAGCCGATTCGTTCGAGGGGGATTCGCGCAACAATTGCTGATATGTCGCCTTTGCCTTGCCATCGTCGTTGAGTTTATCGAGGTAGATGCCCGCCAATTCTTTGAGGATGCTACTGCGGACTTCGGGCAAATCGGCCCATTCTGCGTATTTGAGCACGTTTTCCATCAATTGGACGAGGTCGTTCCAATTCTGTGCACGCATGAGGCTGCGCGATTCTTTGCGATAGGCGGCATTGTCGCGCAAACTCTGTTCTTGTCGCAATTCTGGAGGAATCGGTTTGATTTCGAAAGCCGGCGCATTGTCGACGGGCAGTTGCGAGTCGTCGTGATCGGCAATATCGGAATCGGCAGAGGCATTGTCGTCGAAATCGTCGATATCGTCGTCGGCCTGGGGCGGCACGACAGCTTCGGCTTGGACGGGGACTTCGGTCATCAAGAGCATGGAGTCGTCGTGATCTTCGGTCGCAGGGGCAATGTCGCCCTCTTGTGAAGCAACTTGGGCGACGTCGCTCGACGGCGCAACGTCGGATACGGCACTCGCTACGTTAGACACAGAACTCGGAACGTTTGATACACTGCTCGAGACACCCGAAACACTCGAAACAGAACTCGTAACATTCGATACACTGCTCGAGACGTCACTTGTGACACCCGAAACACCCGAAACACCCGAAACAGAACTCGTAACATTCGATACACTGCTCGAGACGCCCGAGACGCTCGAAACGCCTGAAGCTGCACTTGGATCGTTAGAAGCCGAATCGGCTACATTAGAAACGCCACTTGCAGCATTTTCTTCGGCATTATTGTCGATTGATTGCGCAAAATTCGCCGAAATATTGGCTTCGACGTCGTCGCTGAGGTCGGTCGTTGCCACGCCAATTTCACAACTCGGCGCATCGTGTGCAACATTTGGCTCGCTTTGCGCACTATCTTGAGCTTGTGCGCTCTGCATATCGGGCACATCGGGGGCGGCGACGGCGGCAAACTCGGTCGAAGGCGCTTGTGGTTGAGTCGACCCCATGCCGAAGACGTCGTCGAGAGCCGCCATGGCATCGTCGACGGGAACATCTCCGATCAAATCGTGCGCACGGTCGTCGTGCGCTTGCATGAGTTCGACCTCGGGGGCTTCTTGACCATAGGCGACGGCTTGGCTATCGTGTGCAACGGCCGCATCTTGCCCGTGTTCTTGCGCATGAATAACCGGTCGAGCCGCTCTCGGGCCAACGATTCCCGGTCGCCCCACGCGCCCGCGCCCCCCCGGAACAGGCGGCATACTGGGCGACGAAGCCGGCGCATGAGGTACAGGCGGCGCTGCATGTGCACCGACGCGCGGAACGGCAGGCATCCCCGTTTGCGTGAAACGCCCACCCGCATTGGGCATGCGCCCAGCCGTCGGATACCGCCCCGATGGCGCACGAGCCGACACGCGTTCATTGCGAAGCTCTCGAAGCGCATCTTCTTCGTTATCTAAGCCATTTTCCGTCAATCGTGGATCTCGTTCGTCCGTCATGTGTTCTCTCCTCGTGCTAAGTGTGTGACCCAATTGTCATCGTGCTTCAGACAAACCCAAAGTTATACGACAATCGCACGAAATAGACAAGCATTGCGATTTGTCGGTTTTTTTTTGAGGGCGCGGCCTATCGCACGAAATAGACAAGCATTGCGATTTTTCGGTTTTTTGGGGGGGCGCCCTATTTCGCTGTCGCTCAATACGGGCTTTGGCTCCGGCTATGTGCTCGGGCTGGCGCCCTTGCGCGCATACGCCTCCGCTGCCGTGCTATGTGCTCGGGCTGGCGCCCTTGCGCGCATACGCACGGCTCATTTTTTGTGTGCATTCTGATTTCAGCCAGTATCTGCCTACGGGTTCATTGGGAAACCCTACGGGGTTATAGATGTATGTAGACGCATTTGATCCCCCGGTAGCCGCCTGTGGCGTCAACCGGGGGCTACTCGCCAGAATCCCTACGGGGTTCATATGGATGGGACGTTTGTTTTAGAACGCGAGCAATGGAAACCCCTACGGGGTTCATTGGGATACCCTACGGTGTTCATTGGTTTTTTTCTGCATCAAATTGAACAATAAGCGCGAGAAGACGAGTTCTGCGGGCATGGGCTTTGATTTGAGCGAACGATCGGCGTCGAAGATGTCGGCGTGGAATTGGTAGAGCTCGGTGAGGGAATAATTGTCAGCGGCGGCTGTGTATTCTTTCACCCCGTATTTGATGCCCGTGGCATCGCCAATGTCTGAGTCTCTGACGCCAGCTACTTTGGCGCGTTTGACGGCGATGAGGCGCCGGGCGTGCATGGCCAACATGCCGTTGATGGCGACGGGTTCTTGGTCTTGGGCGAGTAGGATGTGCAATGCCGCCATCGCCTTGACGATATCTCGTTCCGAAATCGCTTTTGTGAGCTCAAAGACGCTGCGTTGGCGGGTGTCGATGACTTGCTCTTCGACCATATCGGGCGTGATGACGCGATCGGAACCGTAGGCAATGTATAGTTTTTCGACGGCACGCTCGATGAGTGCCAGATTTGGACCGATGAGATCTCTGAGAACTTCGACGGCTTGTGAATTGATGCGGAGCTTCTTTTCGCTCGCCGTGAACTTAATGAAGTCACTGATTTCAGGCTTGTAGTCCTTTTCGATGAGCGGTGCGAAATAGTAGGTGCGAGCGCTATTGGCGAGTTGTTGCCAGAGGGCGGTTTTGGAAGGCGCGCCCTTTGCCGATTTTGATTTTGCCGATGCGCCACGCGCTGGCGAATCGAGTTTTGTCGCCGTCAGAATGAGGTGGGCTCGGACCGGATTGGCGGCATAATTCGCTAGAATGGCGATATCGGCGACGGGGAGTTTGTCGATGTCGTGATAGATGACGACTTTTGTGCCACCGAATAGGGAGATCGTGCGGGTTGCATCGACGACTTTTTGCGCACCGACTTCGTTAGATCGATAGACCTCCCAGCTCATGGGGTCGATATCGCCCCCCTTAAATTGCTTATTGGCGATTTCGTCGATGACTTTATCGCGCAAATACGCCTCTTCGCCATAGATGATGTAGACTTTTTCGAGGGGGTTATTGCGTATGGCATTGCGTACGGATTTGAAATCGTCGGATTTTCTTTCTTTGTCGTTTGATTTAGCCATTGAGCTATTGGGTAGGCAGACATGCCAGAGACCCCAGCACGTCTCGCCATTGGCTCTTTTCGATACTTTGCGCAGGGAGCGTCGTATTGCGCATGGCGGCAAGTATGAGATCGTCCACCGGCTTTGGTATCGAAAAAAGCGATGTGTAGAAGAGCGGATGGATTGGGAAGATTAAGCCTCGGGCATGGGGGCTATGTTGTCGCCTTCGTCTTCGCCATCGTCGGAATCGACGGGATCGCACGCCATGAAATCGTCGAGAGTCGATTGATTTTGCGCTTCGCGGATGCGCTGTTCGATGGCGTTGGCGATTTGAGGATTTTGTTTGAGGAATTCTTTGGTGTTTTCGCGGCCGTTTCCGATGCGCTCGCCTTCGAACGAATACCACGAAGCCGATCGTTCGACGACGTTGAACAACTCGCCGAGATCGAGGAGTCCGCCTTCGCGGCTAATGCCTTGGCCATAGATGATGTCGACTTCGACTTCGCGGAACGGAGGAGCGACTTTGTTTTTGACGATTTTGATCTTCGATTTTTGTCCGACGACGTCGGTGCCGACTTTGATGAGCGATGATTTTCGGACTTCGAGTCGGACGGTGGAATAGAATTTGAGTGCGTTACCGCCCGAAGTCGTTTCGGGGTTTCCGTACATGACGCCGACTTTTGTGCGGAGCTGGTTGATGAAGACGAGGGCGGTTTTGCCTTTCGACGCCGAGGCGGTGAGTTTTCGCAATGCTTGGCTCATGAGTCGGGCTTGTAGACCGACGTGGGCATCGCCCATTTCGCCATCGAGTTCGGCTTTGGGAACGAGGGCCGCGACCGAGTCGATGACGACGATGTCGATGCCGTTGGATTTGACGAGGATATCGGCGATTTCGAGGGCTTGCTCGCCGTAATCGGGTTGCGAGACGAGCAAGTTATCGATATCGACGCCGAGACGTCGCGCATAGCGCACGTCGAGGGCGTGTTCGGCATCGATAAAGGCGGCGACGCCGCCAGAACGCTGACATTCGGCAATGGCGTGGAGCGCGACGGTCGTCTTACCACTCGCTTCGGGGCCATAGATCTCGATGACGCGGCCGCGTGGCAAACCGCCGACGCCTAGTGCCAAATCGAGTGCAATCGAACCGCTCGAGATCGTGGGGATCGAGACTTGTTCGGAACCGCCAAGGCGCATGATCGTGCCGCGACCATAGGTCTTTTCGATGTTGTTAATCGCCTCTTCGATGGCGGAGTTTTTGAGCACGTTTTCTTTGATTTCTTTGCTCGTATCTTTTGCTTTTGCCTTTGCCATAGGTGTCTTCCTCCTAAATCAAACCTCGATTTGGTGCGCACTCGGGTGCAAAATGCGCCCAATGCGAATTTGTTTATTAACTGAACATTGTTTTATTGTCAAATGGTAAAACGTTGCGAGAATGTCGTCGATCGCAAAACAGATCGATATTTTATGATTTATGCATGGTGTGTGCAAGCTCGAAATCGCCAAACGACAAAAAGGCGACTTGCCTTCGAGCAAGCCGCCTTTTCGCGGTATCGATGAATTACCTAAGCATGGCGATTATTTCGTCAGGCGAGTGATACGGGCGAACCCGTCGCCTTTGTTACCGGCCATCAAGTCCTTAGCGTCAGTGCTACCGAGGTAGTTGCCGTGTACGGGGATATTGATCGTTTTGTCGCCGGCAATTGTCTTTGCGTCGGTGAGTTGGTATTTGGCGTCGACAGAGTATTGTTTTGTCTTGTCATCTTTATTCTTAGCATTGATCGCCTCGATCGTCGCCGTCGAGTCTTTGGTGTAGACGAAGCCTGAACCGCCGCCGCCGCCCATGTTGGCGTTTGTGTCTTTTACAACATAGGCTTTTCCGCCGAACCAGCCGCCGCCGCCGATGTCAACATAATTATATGCAGACTGACCTTTTCCGAATTCGTATCCATCTGTTTGTGTGTCGTTGTAACCCGTGGTGGACTCCCCTGTACCTGACTTTGGCAATCCGCCTTCAAGTCCGCCGCCATATCCGCCACTTCCGTCGTTGACGCATGTTTGGTTGTTGTCGCAGTAGGTATCGCCGCATTTTGGCTTGTCTTGGCAAGTGCCATCGATGCACATTTGTTCTGCAGAGCAAACGGTATCGCCGCATTCATCGAGGCATGTGTTGTCTTGGCAGACTTGGTTGCTCGTACATGCGGAGCATGCGTCGCTAGGCGCGAAATAGCCAGGGACGTCGTCGTTACAGCCGATGAATCCTAGGCTTGCGAGGGCGGCTAGCATGGCGATGGAGCCGATGTTTCGATTGTGATTTTGACGATAAACTCGTTTGCTTTCCTTCATACGTTTTTGTCAAACGGGATAGCCAACTATTGGTCAAGGTTTGGCGTCAAACGTCATCATTCCGATGATAGAAAGTGTAAAACTCACTTGTGTTTTTTGTGCATTCACGAGAAACGCAAATATGTCAATGCACATTCATGCACGTTATCGGATACCGTGCAGAAATTCAAACGGAATTAAGGTGCGGTAGCGGTGTGTTTTGGGTATGGCATGGCGCGAAGAGGCGGAGGCGTATGCGCGCAACGCATGTGAGCACATAGCCGTAGCAAGGGAGCCCGTATTGAGCGTAGCGAAATAGGGCGATAGCGTAGCGTATTGCCTGCAAGGCAATAGCGTAGCAAGGGAGCCCGTATTGAGCCCGTAGGGCGAGATAGGGCGACGAATCGACAAAAGCCAGCGTTAGGAGAATTGGAGGTAGGCGAATGGTAATCGAGTATGATCCGGTAGGTGTGTGTTCGAAGCATTTCACGATAGAGGTCGAGGATGGCGTGATAAGGCGGATCGACTTCGTGGGAGGTTGCCACGGTAATTTGCAGGGGATAGAGGCGTTGTTGCGTGGGATGGCGGTGAGCGAGGCGGTGTCGCGATTGGAGGGAATTTGTTGCCGGCAGAAGCCGACGTCGTGCCCGGACCAGTTGGCGCAGGCGTTGAAGCAGGCGTTGTAGCGTTAGAAGATGGCGCCGTAGGTTAGGCCGCCGCCGTCGGGGAGGATGAAAGGGGCGGCGCGGTGTGCGATGTCGGGGCGCGTTTGGGAGGGGGAGTGAATGATGAGTGTGGAATCTTCGTGTATGAAGAGCGCGTGGATGACGCCTGCGATGTAGCTAGCGCCGAGGAGTGCGATGCCGACGATTTGTGCGTTTTGCCAGTTTTTAGCGCGAGCGCGGTCTTGTGGTGTGTAGGTGAATGCGTCGCCGCGGTAGTATTCGACCATGCTGCCGCCGAGGATGGAGAGCGCGATGCCGGCGATTTGTGTGCTGGCGTAGACGGCGCCCCAAGCGGTTTGGTGCATTTGGAATTGCCCGGCGCCGAAGGGGAGGAAATTGATCCAATAGGGGTGGTGCTCTTTTTCGACGAGGATGTAGAGCGATTCGATGATGGTGTTGGGGGAGGATTGTGCGCGTAGGGCGTTGAGTTCTTCGGCGTTATCGGCGCGTAGTTGTTCGATGCGTTTGGCGCTGGATTCGGGGATGGTGATAATGGATCCGACGACGTGGTCGGGGTCGGTGCGCAAAACGTTGAGAAAAAAGGAATCGGCGCGTGCTTGGCGACCGAGTTCGTTGTTGGCGACGCCCATGAGGAGGTCGATTTCGAGGACGGTGACGGAGTCGTCGATGCATTGGATGTTTTCGTAGATGGGCTTGAGGATTTCGAGAACCGTCGTGTATCGGCGCCTGACGTAGGCATTTTCGGCGCGCATGAGCGCGTTTGCGTAGGTAAAAGTCTCGTCGCAGTCGGTTTTATCGGCTTTTTCTGACTTTTCGAAAGAGGGGAGCTTGTCGGCGTCGACTGCAGAGTTGTTAGAAAAGCCCGAATGATAAAGATTGCCCGGGTTTTGAAGATTGCCTGAATCGCTTGAATTGTCGGAGTTTTGAAGATTGCCTGAATCGCTTGGATTGGGCGATGGCTTGGCACCATTTGAATTGCGGATCGCCGTATCGATTCGCCATGGATTTTTGGCCAATTTGCTTTTGGCAGGTGGGGCGTCGTTGTGGAGTGGCGGATTATGGGCGAGGTCGTCGGCGGTCCAGTCTTTGCGATCGCTGGGTGATGGTTGCTGGGGGGCTGGATCGTTGGCGTCGTCGATGCTCCATGGATTGGGAGTGGCGGGCGGATTGGGAGTGGCGGGCTCGGCAAAAGCGAGCGAAGGGAGCGCGAGTGCGTAGAACGTGCATAGAGCAAGTATTTTTGAAAAACGTGTCATGATAGGCGACTCGCGGGTGATCTCCCCAGGAGGAGCGTGGAACGGGGGGGCGTTAGAGCGATGGGGATGGTGGGCGATTTAGAATTCGTCTTCGTCGGAACCGACGTCTTGAGCGTCGTTATCGGTTTGCGTTTGGATTTGTCGGATCATCCAATTTTGAGCGGAATCTTCGTCGGGGTTGGCGGCGAATTGCGTGGGTTGAGTGCCTTGTAGGAAGACTTCGTCGCGCGTCGATTGTCCGGCGACGGGGAGAAGCCCCGATTGGGTATCGACTGGGAGTTTTATGACATTATCGGGGATAATGAAATGGGATTTGTCGTCGTCGGCGTCGTAATTTTTCATGAAAGATGCGAAGATGGGTAGAGCGGTCGTCGAACCGCCTTCGCCGCGGCCGAGCGTTTTTGGGTCGTCGTATCCGACGTAGACGCCGGCGGCGAGTTGTGGTGTGAATCCGACGAACCATGCGTCTTTGGTGGCGTTAGTCGTGCCGGTTTTCCCAGCGATATCGCCTTTGAACTTGGCGAGGTATCGCTTGGCGGTGCCTTCGGTAGCGACGGATTTGAGCATCGAAGTGAGGACGTAGGCGACGTCTTGATCGATAGCACGGTGTTGTTCTTGTACGGGGATGGCCAAGTTTTCGCCGTTTTTGGCGATATTGAGGATGAATTTAGGCGATTTATAGATGCCGTGAGCGGCGATGGTGGCGTAGGCGTTGGTGACGTCGAGTGCTGTCATGCTCGAGCTGCCGAGGGCTAGTGTATAGTTATCGACGAGGGGGGTATTGATGCCGAATTTTCGGACGAATTGTATCGTTTTGTCGATGCCGGTGCGTTCGAGGACGTCGACGGCGATTGTATTGCGTGAGAGAGCGAGTGCGGTGCGGGCGGTCATGGGGCCTTTGTATTTGTTATCGGCGTTTTTGGCCGACCATGGCGTTTTTTGCCCGGGGATGTGGAAGACTTTTGGTGCGTCGTCGATGATGGTCGTCGGTGTAATGATACGAGCTTCGAGAGCGGCGCCATAGACGAAAGTTTTGAACGACGAGCCAGTTTGTCGCATGGCTTGTGTCGCTCGATTGAAGACGGAGACGTCGTAGCTGTAGCCGCCGACGAGTGCGCGAACTTCGTGTGTCTGCGGATCGATGGCGATGAGAGCGCCGTCGGGGCCATTGGGAATGGCTATTTTGGCGGGTTTGCCCGAGTCGTCGAATTCGGTGATGCGAATGAACCAAGTTTGTCCCGATTTGAACGTTTCTTCGAGCGGTTTTTCTTTTCGTTGTCTTGGCGTCGGCGTGTAGGGGAGGACTTTGCCGTCGATTTCGAAGAAGACGGTATCGCCGTCGATTTTGGCGATGGTGGCTTCGTAGTTTTTATCTTTTTCGTATTTTTTTGGTTTCTTTTTAGTCGGATTTTTGAGCGGTCTGTTGATGTAGTGTCGTTCGTCGAAGTCGATGAGGCCTTTTTGCAGGGCTTCTTCGGCTTTTGTTTGCAGATCGAGGTCTAGGGCAGTTGTAATCGTCATGCCTGAGTTGTAGACGTATTCTTTGCCGTATTCGTCGATGAGCATTTTCCGGACGTGTTCGGTATAGTATGGCGCGCGCCCGATAGTTTCGCGCTTGGCGCGGTTGAGTACGATGTCTTTGGCGATTTCTTCGCGGTAGATGTCTTCGGCGATGTGGCCTTTTTCGTACATTTGTCGCAAGACGTAATTTCGTCGTGCGGTAGCCTCTTTCATGTGTTTAACGGGCGAGAGGCGTTCGGGGGATTGTACGAGGCCTGCGAGTGTTGCGGCTTGGTTGAGGGATAGGTCTTTGGCGTGTACGCTAAAGTAGAAGAGGGCGGCTTGCTCGATGCCGTAGTTTCTGTGGCCGAAATAGACGTGGTTGAGGTAGATGGCGAGGATTTCGTCTTTTGAGAGTGCTTGTTCGATTTGTCGCGCGAGCATGGCTTCTTGGAATTTACGCGCCATGCTTTTTTCGGGTGTTAGGATGAGGTTTTTGACGACTTGTTGTGTGATGGTCGAGGCACCTTGTCGAGCGCCGCGGTTTTTAATGGCGAGCAGAACGGCTCTTGCGATGCCGAAATAGTCGAGTCCTTTGTGTTTGTAGAAATCGGCGTCTTCGGCCGAGATCATGGCATCTTTCATGTGTTTTGGAATGTCGTCGAATGGAATGACGGTTCGTCGTTCGTCGTAGAGTTCGAGGAGGGGGAGCCCGTTTCGGTCGGTGATGAGGGTCATTTGCCGCGGCTGATAGTCGTCGTATGAGAAGATGCCCGGTAGCGAACGCGAATAGTAATAGAACATGAAAGCGACGACGGCGACGCCCAAGACTCCCATGATGAGGCAGAATATGAAGAACTTGCGGATAAATCGCTTGAGAAGAGATGGAGAAGATTTGGCATTTCGCGTTTTTGCGTTGCCTTTTATCGATTTCGCCGATTTCGAACTGCGTTTGGTATCTTTAGATTTAGCCGCTTTGGCCATAGTCGTGCCTTATATAGAATCGTTGAATGGTGAGGGAGAATGCGGAGCAAAGCCGCATTTGGTCGCGGTCATACATCAAAACGGGGATTTTGACCATTTTTAGATGGCGCTGGGCGGATGCAGGGCGGGATTGGCGGGAGAATGGGGGGAGGAGAAAAAAATGATTTATTGGCAGGTAATTGTGTAATATGCGGAATGTGGGGAATAGGAGGGGGAGACCACAGAGAAATCGCTAGAGAAAGAAATACGACGGAATGAGCGAAAGATAAGAGCGTCGGAGAGATTATAGGAGACGAGGAGATGAAATCATTGACGATAGCGCTCGTAGCGCATGACAATCGGAAGATCGATATGATCGCTTGGGCGGTGAAGAATGCCGATTTTTTATTGCATCACAAGCTCGTGTGCACGGGAACGACGGGAACGCTGATCGAGAAAGCGTATCGAGACAATGGGATTGAGTGCGATATCGAGTGCATGCACTCGGGACCGATGGGCGGTGACACGGAGATCGCGGCGATGGTTGTACGCAAGGAGATCGATTTTGCCGTATTTTTGATCGACGATTTGAATCCGCAGCCGCACGAAGCCGATATTCAGATGTTGTTGCGCCAATGTCGAATTCACAACGTACCGATTGCGTGCAATCTTTCGAGTGCAGATCTCATATTGTCGAGCCCGCTTTGGAATGCCGAGGATTACACGCCCGCAGAACAGACGTACCAAGTTATCCCGAATTTACGTTGTCAATAGGAAATCAAATGACGCCGATACAAGAAGAAATACTCGCTTTGAAGCGCGAGAAAGAGTTTACGATTTTGTGCCACAATTACGTCGATGGATCGGTGCAAGATATCGCCGATTTCGTGGGCGATTCGCTTGAATTGAGCCAGAAGGCGAAGAAATGTGGTGCGAAGAACATTTTATTTTGCGGCGTTCGGTTTATGGCTGAGACGGCGAAATTGTTGTCGCCCGATTCGCGTGTGTATACGGCGCACCCTGGTGCGGGGTGTCCGATGGCCGACATGTGCCAGCCCGAGGCGCTACGCGCTTGGAAACGCGATCACGCCGAACACTTGATCATCGCCTATGTGAATACGACGGCCGAAACGAAGTCGATCGTCGATATTTGCGTGACATCGGGGAATGCCGAACGGATATTGAAGCAACTCGATACGACGCAACCGATATTGTTTTTGCCCGACCAGAACTTGGGGGCGAATTTGAACGCCCGCTTGGGGATAAAGATGGATTTGTGGAATGGCTTTTGTTCGACGCATCATCGCATATCGGTCGACGATATCGGGCGCGCAAAAGCCGATCATCCCGAATCATCTGTATTCGTGCATTTGGAATGCAAACCCGAAGTCGTGGCACTCGCCGATGCCGCCTTATCGACGGCTGGCATGTTGAAGTACGTCGAGAATCACGATGCGCCGTCGTATATCGTGGGAACCGAAGAGGGCATGATTTATCGGTTGCGCAAAGAATTCCCCGAGAAGACGTTTTATGGCATGAAGCCGTCGATTCTCTGCCCGAATATGAAAAAAGTCGAGCTGGCAAATGTCTTGGACTGCCTGAAGGGGAATGGGCACGAGATAGAATTGTCGGATGAGATATTGGAACAGGCGCTGAGACCCGTCGAAAAGATGTTGGCTTTGTCTTAGTGCTTTGCGCCGCCCGATCGAACTTCGGGCGGGCGGTATTAGAACAGCCGCCCGGCGGGCGGCGTTTCGTTTAACGCGAGAATTTGGGCGGTATTAGAACAGCCGCCCGGCGGGCGGCGTTTCGTTCAAAACGGGGAGTTTGGCGGGCTATAGGCGCGTTTGGTACGATGGGTTAGTATCGAATCCATTCATCGATGATGCCGTCGCCGGTGTGGTCGTATCCGACTTGAGAGACTTCGCCTTTGTCGTTGAATATCGTGACGGTTTCGAGCTTTCCGCGGCATTTGGTGTCGGTTTCTTCACGCGTGAAGATGCCTTTTCGGTAGTGTCGCGTCGAGATGGGGAAGACTTGTTCGTTGCTCGGTGCGTCGATGACGATTTGTCGGCATTGCGCGCTATAGATTTCGGTTTTGATGATGAGACCGTTGTCGTAGAAGCTGACGCGATCGATGCGGCCGTCGAAATCGGTGTCGATTTCTTCGAGAGCGAGCGTTTCTTTGGCGTCGTAGTACATGATTCGGTCGACGCGCCCGTCGAAGTTGAGATCAAGCTCTTTTCGGATCAAGACGTATTCGGGCGGCGCGTCTTGCTCAAGCCCTTGTTTGATGGTGTAGAACTTCCACATATCGACTTTGCCGTCGCGGTTCATGTCGAAGACTTGCCGTTTGATGTCGGTATTGTCGAAGCGCAAGTTTTCTTTGACTTCGGTGAAGTTAATCTTTTCGGCGTCCTTTTGCGAAGCCGCACAACCGACGAAGCAAAGCGACGATAAAAGCAAGATGAGTGAGCGCATAAATCCTCCTAGGCGGCAAAAGTGCCGCGTCTCGGTTGTGTAGCACAATTTTGGCATTGCTCCAAGTTCGGGATATTGCCAGATCCCCCGGTCTGGTGGCGTCGATGCCTTGGGCTATGTATATGGATAAAATTCGGGTTTATCGACGTCGCCGACACTTTCTTCGAAGACGATGTTGCCGTTTTGAATAAAAAACGACATGGGGAATTCGACATCGTCGCCTAGCGTCATGTGGAACTGGGCTCGCATGAGCCCTCGGATGAGTCGATAGGAGATCCAGAATTTGCCGCTATCGGTGATCATCCATCTATCGTTTTTGAATCGGTAGAGCGAATAAGTGCCATCGCGATTGAAATCGTATCGCAGATGACCGGTGGGGAGTTGGGCGTGCCACTGCCCGACGATGGCTTGCTTTAGGAGCTTGCAGTTGTCGGATGTATCGATTTGATCGAAATCATTGCCGCTGTATTGGCGCATCATAGGCAATTCGCTCGGTGGATTCGAATAGGGGCTTGTGGTGTCGCACAGGCAAACGATATCGTCGTCGAAAAGATCGTCGCCGCAACCGATGAGCCCCAAAGAGAGAGATAGGGTGATGAAAGGAATAGAGAAAAACCGTGAACGTTTCATACTTCGCTCCATTGTCGAAAAGGGCAACGCCATTGTTGCCGTTCATTCGAATCATGGCGTCGAAAAAAAAATGTGACGGTTTTTTTTCAAAATATTTTTCGGTCGAAGAAAAAATGCAGTGAATAGAGTGGGTTAGAAAGTGACGCCGAGAGCGAGCGATGTCGGTGAGACGTTGAACGAGATGGCGGTGTCGGGGTTTGAGTCGATGATGCGCTTGTAGTGATAGCCGCCGAGCCCCGCCATGATGGCACCGGTGACCGTGGCGGCGATGCCGACGCCGAGAAGGGCGTAGCCCGCTTTGATTTCGTGGCTGTCAGCGATGGGGAGTTTCTTTTCTTCTTTTCCCTTGATATCATCGACATTTTTTCCCTTGATATCATCGACATTTACTTTAACTCTGAGATCAGTGTCCTTGGTACCGATCAACACGGCACCAGCGACGACGGAACCGATGCCGACGATTCCGACGGCGGTTCCCGTCCACATGATGGCGGCGTAGTGAGATTTTTCGGCGTCGATAGCTTCATAGGTGCGTTCTTTGAGCGATTCGACTTGGGCGTTGAGTTCGTTTTCGCGCTTGAGCGCATCGTCGGTGTCGTTTTTGATATCGGAGCTTTCGATATCGCAACGCGCCGACCAGATTTTTGCGATCATTTCGTAGGTGGTACTAAACTCGTTGAGGTTGTCGGTTGCAGCGACGATGTAGCGTTTGGCGCGTTCTCGATCGCCGATTTTGGCATAGGTATTGGCGATCGAATAATTGAGGATGGGGCTTCGGGCACAAATCTCTTCGAGTGCGCTGGTGTACTCAAGGGCTTTGTCGTAGTCGCCCGCCTTAAACGAAGCCGAGAAGAGGTTGAAGAGTCGATACCAGTCTTCGTTTTGATTGAGTCCATAGCAGGCGTCGTCGATTGCGTCGCCGCTCGCCGATGCCTCGGGCTGCGATTTGTCGTTTGCGTCGGCAAGTGCCGTCGCTGGGACGCTTAGCGCAATGGCAATTGCGAAGAGACAAGAGCCAATAGAGATTGGGAATTCATTCTTAATCGTTTCTAGAACCATAGCTCACCTAGTGAATTGCGTACAGGACAGTAGATTGAACCATGATGGCATAAGAGTTGAGCCGTGTCAAATCGTGTGAAGTAAAAAAATGTTGCAAAAACAAAGTGTTACAAAGTTGATAAAAAAAGAATGAAAAAAACCGTCACATTTTTTTAACGACATGATTGGAGTGTAGAGGGCATGCGTCGAGCTCTGGTTTTGTCGGCAGGCTTGTGGCATGCCCACCATCATCGAAGGAGGGATGTATGGGTGAGCTGGATTTGCGAGAGAAAAAACTACTCTCGAAGAACGACGTATTCGCAGCGTTTCTCACTGCCTTTGTCATCGACCGCGATGAGGCCCCGATCTCGACCGACGAATTATCGGAGGCCTCGCCGGATCTCATCTCGATGATGCATCGGCACGTGAATCATCAGTTTCGCGACGTCATCAAGTGTTTGCGAGATGACGTCGGTATAAAGATTGCGTTATTTGGCCTCGAAAACCAGACGAGACCAGCGAAAGACATGCCAATTCGAATTATGTCGTATGACGCATTTGGATACAAAGAGTTGTCGAAGCAAGCAAAATCGGGCGAAAAACTCATCCCAATTATTACAGTTGTTTTGTATTTTGGCTATGATAAGCCTTGGACAGCACCGCGTTCATTGAGTGAGTGTTGCGATGTTCCCAAACGGCTAAAGCGGTGGTTTGTCGATTATCCGATTCACATCGTCGAGCTTGGTTGGCTCACCGATGAAGAAATCGATAGGCTAGAAGGCGATCTCAAGATGATTGCGTTGTGTTTGCGTCATTTTCGCGATCCGAAGAGATGACCATTTCCGACGGTCAAAGTCAAGCACGTCGAAGAGGTGTTGGGGCTTTTGGGCAAGATTACCGGTGACGACATTTTTGAGAAATTATGCGACGAATATCAAGCAACGGAGGAATTTGACATAGGTAGCAAACTTGAGAGCTATAGAGAGTTTTACCGAACGGAGGGGGGGGAACGTGGCAAGATTGAACAGCTCGCGTTGATGACGAGGCGCATTATGTCGAAGCTAAACAAAACACTCGAAGAAGCCATGAGCTATTTGCAGCTCGACGATGGCGAGAAGAGTCTCGTTCGTCGCGTGATGGCCTAGAGTGTTGGGGGCGTTTATCTTCAACGGATAATCATTTGTGCTCCAAGAGAAATTGATACGCTGGCATGTTTTTGTATTCAAATATATTAAAATCGCCAATGTTTTTCGAGATAAGTTGAGCAAAGTCGCAGGCGGTTTTTAATAGATTAAAATACATTCGGTTGTGAATCCAGAGCGATTGAATATAAGCATGATTGACGAATAAATCGCGTCGATATATGTTATAAAGCTGCCATTATGCATTTTTATGACAATACCTGGATAAGTTTTATATGAAAAGGAGCCATTATCAAAAGACACGTGCAATTTTTCCTGCCATTCCATATAGATCTCCTCGTTTGAAGGGGGGAAGTGGGGACTCGAGCGTAGGGATTGGATAGTGAGAAATAAAGTCGGATGGGATTCTTTTTGAACTATCCGATCTATTCGATGCGTTGCTCGAGTCGCGGGGCAGGAAAGTGGTTTGTTGTGGTGATTGATATTTAACCGTTTTTGCGGACGATTCGTGCGAGTTGAGCGTGGAGGATGCCGTTTGTCGCGATGATAAAAGGGACATGCGGGTCGTAATCGTCGCCTTCGAAGCCGGTGACGGTGCCGCAAGCTTCGCGGACGATGATGACGCCGGCGGCGGTATCCCAAGGTTTGAGGTTTATCTCCCAAAAGCCATCGAGCCAGCCAGCGGCGACGCAGCACAAGTCGAGGGCAGCGGAACCGGGGCGTCGGACGGAGTGGACTTTGAGCGAGACGTTGCCGAAGTTTTCGTAGTTTGGGAATCGGTCGTGGTGAGGACCGACGGGAAAGCCCGTGGCTAGGAGTGCTCGGTCGAATTCTCGATTCGAAGAGACTTGGATTTGTGTGCCGTTTAGGTATGCGTGGCAGTCTTTTGCTGCATAAAATTCGTGTCGTTGAATGGGATTGTTGACGACGCCGACGACGGGTTGACCGTCGACGACGAGTCCGATCGAGATGCATGCCCAAGGGAATCGGTGGACCATGTTCGACGTGCCGTCGACGGGATCGACGTACCAATAGGGTTGACCCGATTTTTGGGCTTCGTGGATTCCGCTTTCTTCGCCGAGGAATCCGAAATCTGGCGTATGTTTGGCGAAGAAATCGACGAGGATCTTTTCGTTTTCGGTGTCGATTTGAGTGAGGAGAGATTCGTCGTTTTTGATTTCGACGTGTCGAGGGACATCCCAAAGTTTTTTGAGATTAGCCGCAGCTAGGCTCGCGGCTTCGCGAGCGAGTGATAAGGCGTTTTCGTATTGCATGTCGTTTCGGTGGGATAAAGAAGAAGCGCCTAGAGCATTGAGCGGCGAAACTCGAGCAGCTAGGCGCTTAGAATGAGAAGCATCGGGCGCACGAAGTGCGCGGCGGGAATTAATTTGCGTAGTCGAGGGAGTATCCACCTTCTTCTTTGATCGACGAGAAGATGAGGAAAGTTTCTTGGCGTTCGAGACCTGGGAGTTTGGAGAGTGTATTTTTGATGAGCTGTGCCAAGTGGTCGATATCGCGCAAGACGACGTGGAGGCAGTAGTCGTATCGGCCGGTAATGTGGAATCCCGTTTTGACTTCGGGGATGGCAAGGACGCGATCTTCGAAATCGGTAATCGATTGGATTTGGTGTTGAGCCAAGTTGATCATGATGAGTGCTTGGACGGTGTATCCAATGGCTTTTGGATCGATGATGGCGCGATACGATTTGATGATGCCCTTTTCTTTGAGGTTTTTGACGCGGTTGAGCATCGAGCTTTCGGCGAGCTGGTTGCGCGCGGCGAGCTCTTTGTTGGAAATATCGGCCTGTTGTTGAAGTGTTTCGAGAATATTCTTGTCGAGCTGGTTCATTATAAAACTCCTATGCTGGGTGTTTTACGCACATTCGGATGCGAGATTTTTCGAGCTAACGATAGTCGTTAGACGGTGATTTCGCCCTACACACCGCGTCAATTTACTGCTTTCTTGCGATAGTGTCTAGATAAAATTGAAGTTAATGCAGAATACGTTGATTTATCTAAATTTTATTCGGTAATTCGCGAATGTGTTGGAAAAAAGATTAGCGATCTCGGGGCCGCTCGTCGATAGCTTTGGGTGTAAGATGAATTGCGATGGCGGAACAGAGTTGATGATGTGCTTTTGCATTTGAAAAGAAAGAAAAATACATGAAAAAATGGCTATATATCGATTTTTGTTTTCATATCCTGGATTCTCTCGCTATAATTCACACGTATTACGTGAACTGTTCACGTGTCCTTAAGACCTCGGATTCAAGGAGGCCCAAGATGATAGGTGATAACAGTGACAAGCCCAACAGCGTTGGGCAGAACGAGTCTAGCAACGGCGTTGCTAGCTGTGCGAAGTGCGATTCGGGTTGGAAGAGTGAGATGATCACTCGGGGACTAAAGTTGATATCGGATCCGATGTCGCGTGCTTTTTTCAAAGGAGAAAAGTCACTCGTCGAATATGTGATTCGGCTTGTGACGGGGAACAAAGAAATCTCGATTGTCGAGATGAGTCAGCAAGTCGTCGTCACGAATGCAAACGGTCGCTCGGCGCAGTTCGACATTTTAGCTCGCGATGTGAATGGTAAGATCTACAACATCGAATTTCAGAGTCGCAGAGAGAAAGCTATTATTCAGCGAGCATTTTTCTATGCGTCGATGCTCTTCATCGACGCGTTCAAATCTGGCGTAGGGTACGAAAAGATCCCCGAAGTATGCGTTATTTTTCTAGCCGAGCACGGCGAGGGCTGTCATGGAAAGCTCGTAGAGCACTTCACAACAGTGGGATCGAATGGCGAGGTGGAGGATTGGCCTGCAGAGTTTTATTTCGTAAGCGGGGCGTTGCGGGTTGAATCCGATGTCGGTATTATGATGCAGGATCTTTGTTTTACGAATCCGTATGATTTGCGAGATCCTGAGTTTAGACGGCGAATGAATGCATTGATGCATCAAGAAATAGGGAGACGAATCATGTGCGAAGCTCAAGAAAAATGGGAAAACGAATTGATGGCAAGGGGGATAATTGAAGGGCGTCAAGAAGGCCTCGATGAGGGGATTAAACTCGGTCAAGAAAAGCTACAGCGCGACATCGTTCGAGCGATGATCGCTCAGAACTTGGGCGATAGCATTATTACTTGCACGACGGGGATGCCTTTGGCGTCGGTTCAAGCGATGCGAAACGAGATGGAAGCGCGTTTGTAGTTATTGTCGTTTTGATAAATGGCGAAAATCGATATCTGCTTGAGCAGATGTGAGAACAAAGGCGAGGGGGCGTCTGCTGTATGGGCGTTTGTGGATGGGGATGATGTGGGCGAGAGTGGGGGAAAATAAGCACTTAAAAAGAGTCAAATATAATCATTTATTTGGGATTATTTAGAAATGTGCTATTGTTGAAAAACGTAGGAGTTTTGGCGAGCGTCTGCATTTTTTGGCTCGCTGATGTTTGCTCAATGCGTTGATTTTGGTGCAGAAATGTCGTAATTCGACGTTGCATTCTTGTATTGGTAGAAGTTAGGCGATAAAAGTTTTGCGCGATTGGATGGTATGGGCATCGGATCGCATAGACATCGCATTTGGAGAAGTTCGGGGGCATTGTTATCGCCTTAGCTTCTCGGCAGGCATGGGGCACGGATTCGCATTTTGTGTTCTGTCGCCCACATGGGAGCGCTCACGGTCTGATGTGGTGGTATAAGGCGGGATCTCCATCAGCACAAACTCGATGCTGCCCTTGGTGTCGGCGGTGAGCAGGTTGTAGGCAACTTCACTGTTTCGGTTGCCGATGGAGCGATACTCGCCGTTCCGAACGATGAGCTCCTGCTCGGGGTCGCTGTCCTCCTGGAACAGCACATAGAGCGGGAACTCCAGCGTTTCGGCCAGTGTTTTCAGGGTGTTGATGGAGGGGTTGACGGTGTTCTTCTCGATCTGGCTGATCATGGAGGCCGTGATGCCGGTCTTCTCGGCCAGACCGCGGAGGCTCAGGCCCTGCTGAGTCCTGAATTTTTGGATCTTTTGTCCGATGTTGAGCGTGACCATAATAAATTCCTTAATTTGTGGAGATGGTATGGAGCGAGAGCGCTGTGCGGCAGACAGACTGCACCTGCGCACGGGCTATCTTATTTATTATAGCATGTTTCCAAAAAAAGTACAAGGTCTTTTTTCTGGTTTTCATAAAGTTTTTGCGGAAATGGAAAATTTTCTGCAGCCGTTGA
>OQWM01000803.1_pt1 | contig 20946 bp, 17 predicted proteins | sample 1691531 | NCBI WGS metagenome assembly OQWM01 (sample SAMN03418257, study PRJEB22391) | human gut metagenome | biome: human-gut; feature: organic feature; material: feces | host: Homo sapiens | place: Tanzania | collected 2013-01
GTCTTGTTGCCATCGACGAGTTTCAGCAAATCACCAACTATGCCGACAATCGCATTGAGGCTTTGCTCCGCACCTATATCCAGCGATGCACCAATGCTCACTTCATCTTCTCTGGTTCTCACCGCCATCTGATGGCAGAGATGTTCACATCCCCAGCCCGCCCTTTCTATCAGAGCGTGACACTGATGAACCTGAAGCCACTGGATATAGAGAAATACAAGGAGTTTGCCACAGCCAAGTTTGAGGAGCGCAACAAGCATCTCGACACAGCCATCATCGGAGAACTCTTCGCCCGTTTCGGTGGGGTCACCTCGTACATCCAGCGAGTGATGAACGTCCTCTTCCTCAAGACTCCCGAGCAAGGCACCTGCACGCTGGACATGGTAGATGACGCCATCAACTACAACCTCAATATGGCATCAGACACCTATGAGACCCTTCTGCGCCAGATGCCGGAAAAGCAGCGCAACGTCTTCATCGCCATCTCTGCAGAGGGCGAAGCAAGAAGCGTAAGGAGCGGAGCCTTCGCCAAAAAATATCATCTCCCGTCGCCAAGCTCAGTGAATTCTGCCCTGAAGGGATTGCTGGAGAAAGATTTTATCACCCAGCAGGATGATGCCTACGTGGTATATGACAAGTTCTTCGACTTATGGCTGAAAAAATACATGAAGTAAGGTCAAAAAGTATATTTGCATTCTAATTGCGATTGATAAAGAAAGAGCAGACACTTAACAAGATAAAAGGAAAGGAGAAAGCATGGAGGACAGAGAACGATTGCTAAAAAGTTGTCCAAAGTTCGACCGCCTTGCCTTTACGGTGCTGGCCATCGAAGCCTCTGCACAGAAAATGGGCATATCGCCATCTGAAATGAGAAGGCGACTGGACAAAGTGGGACTTATCAAGAATCTCATTCAGGACTGTTATGAGACATTGCATACCGAAAGCCGCGAAGCCGTAGCAAACGACGTGGTCGAGGCTCTTAAAAATTGGGAGAAAGAAGAATAATGGAAAAGCAAACATTATACGAAAGGATATAATTATGTTAGACTTTTTATTGTGGAACAAAATAGCACGTATCATTGCACAACTGGCAGACACGCTGCATATATCAACAGACCGGGCGCTGCAATTCTTCTATGACTCGGAAGCCTGCCAAATGCTTCACGACAAAGAACTTGGGCTGCATCTGATGAGCGACACCTATATTGTCAACGACTTGATAGAGGAGCTACGGAGAAAGCAATAGGCTGACTTCCGTGAGGCTTCCTCGGAAGGCACACCCGATATCGAAAACGTTAAACGTTAAACGTTAAAATGTTAATAGGGCGGGCTCGACAAGCGCACCCACCCTACCACTATATATATAATCCCAATTACTCTTCGAACTCTACCAGCGCCTGGCGGAAAGCGGAGCGTACCCGGCCCAGTATTACCAACGAATGCTCCAGTTGCAGACGCAGGGAAGCCTCATCGCTGTAGAAGAGCTCGCAACTGGCCGTGACCTCCGTGAGGTTGGTGTCTATGTAGATCTTTGCCAGCCTCACCTCCCGCGTGAGTTTGTTGCAGAGAGTGAGGACCTTGATCTCCTCGCCTTCGCTCATCTCGTAAAACTGCGGCAGCATGACCACGAGGAAGGGATTTTCCTCCTGCTGGGTGGCAAGCACATAGAGGTGCTTCATCTGAAAGCGAAACAACACGTCGCCGTCGCTATCCACCCGCGGCTGGTAGCCCATGTCTTCCAGCACGCTGATGACCATTGATCTTTTGTCCATAAGAATGTCCTCCAGTTATGATTCGTTGTCGTCCGTCAGTTCCTCGCAGCCCTCGCTCGTATCGTCGCTATCGGCGAACTGCTCCTCAATGGCCTTCACCGCCTTGCTGGCGAAGACCACGCCGGCCTCCAGATGGGCAATCATCCGAGAGATCAAGACCTCCAGATCCTCGCCGCCGAAGAGCTCGCGCTCGTAGCAGAGCCACATGCTATGGCCCGGGGTGAACGCCTTGACATATTTCAGCGAGGCGTTGATCTTCTCCGAGAGCGCACAATATGTGGCGACATTCTCCTCGTCGTATTCATAGAAGCCGGGGAGCGCAATGGTCAGGAAGTCTTCGTCGTCCTCGTTGCACAGATAGAGAAGCGTCATGCCTTCATACTCAAACTCATAGCCGACGTCGTCGCTCTTCTCCAAGCAGAAACCTAGACGGGCAAAAGCCTCTAAGATTTTTTCTTTCATAATCGTTTACATTGATGGGTTATACGTTGTTGTTATCGAAATCCGATGCTGGCCGGCTGACCGCCCTTGTCCTTGGGCGAAAACTCCCTGTGGACGCGCTGGTATTCGCGCAGGTCGCGACTGCTGACCGAGGGGCTGCGCCCGGAGATGATCTCTTCGAGCTGCTTCTGGGTGATATTCTGCAGCGTATGCTCTCCGCAGCCTATCGCCTCGTTGAACTTCTTGCGCGCTACCGACTTCACGATATAGTTGATGTCGCTGCAGTTGAAGCCTTGCGTCAGGTGGGCAAGCCGGTCCATGTCTATGTCCTCTTCCCTTGGCAACTTGGCCAGTTCCAGGGCAAACAGACTCTTGCGGGCCTCGTGGTCGGGCATGTCCACATAGACCAGTTCGTCGATGCGTCCCGTCCTCAGCACGGCCTTGTCGATGCGCTCGGGATGGTTGGTGGCGGCAAGGACATAGACCCCTTTGTCGGAAGCATGGTTGAGCATACAGAGAAACTCGTTCACCTCGCTGTCGTAGTGCTGGTTGTATTCGTTTCCTGTGCGACGCGGCACCATGGCGTCAAACTCGTCAAAGAAGAGCAATGCCGGCGCGTGTCTCTCCGCATTCTTGAAGACCTCGCCGATCTTCTCCTGCGTGCCGTGCACCATGGTGCTGGCCAAATCGTCCGGGACGACCTTGATAAAGTGGATGCCAACCTCCTCAGCCATTTTCTCGGCAAAGAACGTCTTGCCACATCCCGCAGGCCCATAGAAGAGCATGGAGGGAGGACGGATGCCGTAGGCGTCGGCCAGATCACGATGTTGGAGCACATTGATGAAGCCCTCCTTGACCCGCTGCTTCAGGTCCTCCATGCCGGCAATGTCGCCAAAACCATTGCCATGCTTCTTGGCCGTCGGCTGAGGCTTGGGCCTGGGCTTGCTGCTTGACTGATCGCTCGTCTGGTCGCTCGTCGGCTTCCTCTGGGGAACCGCTGACTTTCCGCCACTGATGCGGCGGAGCCATTCCTTTTCGGCTGTTGTTCTATCCATCTTTGCGTCCTCCGTTTTTCGTTTTCGTTGTACGATGTTTATGTCCGTAGTCGTTGCACGACGTTTATATTCGTTTTCGTTGACGATCTTTATATTCGTAGTCGCTGCTCGACGTCTATGCATATAGAGGGCGAAAAGCATGGAGATTCTATCAGCGCAAGTGTGTCCTACCAGTTTTCTATCCTGAAGCTCTGCTGGTTTTGACGCTAAGAAGACAACCTTCCCGATGGTAACTTAAGACCGACTTCGATGATAACTTATGAGTGGCACGGAGGGTAACTAAAGGCTGCAACCAGGTCGATTGTGTCGCTTTGATTTTTGCGCTTCCATTTTTTATTCTTACTTTTGCAGACATCATTCAGGCCCACCGGGTGAACCATCCACAAAGATTTACGAAGGTGGTAACCACGGCAATCACCGGGTGATGAAGAAATGGATGAAGAAAAGAAAGATTTGAAGAAAAGAAAGATTTGAAAATGACAAAAGGATCACTTATACTTCTATCGTCAGTCATGATACTCGTGTCAACTCTCACCTGTCGGGCTACTTGTCCCGACTCGATCCGCCAGCAAAAGATGTTGGAGGAGGAGCAGGCCTTCTTGGCCAATATGAAGCCAGGACTGCAGCATATACAGATGATGGCCGTAAGGAAAGCAATGGAAGGCAATGACACCGAACTACAGCAGATAAGGCAGAGCCGAAACCAGCCGCCTACTTTGCCGGAAGGCGTCAAGACTTTCTATCCGAGAGAGAACATCTGTCTCTTCTCTCCCAAGCATGAGACTGACCGCAAGCACCCCATCCTGCTCTACCTCCATGGCGGTGGATGGTGCTTTGGCAGCATCAACAGTTGCGCGCGGTTCTGTGCCGCTGTAGCCCTGGAGGCCGACTGTCTGGTGGCAGCATTAGACTATCGTCTGGCACCTGCCCACCCCTACCCTGCCGCACTCGAAGATTGTCAAAGGGCAGTACGTTACCTGCAAGAGCACGCGGCCGACTGGGGAGGCGACACCACGATGATAGCCGTAGGAGGAGACAGTGCTGGGGGCAACCTGGCATTTGCAACCGCCATGTCAACATCGGGCATTTGCAAAGTGATACCGATATATCCCGTGACCAAACTCTTCACCGAGAGGACTCCTTCTTGGGAAAAGTATGCCAAGGGATATGGCAACGATGCTGAGCTCCTCGAAGCGTTCAACGCAGCCTATGCCAATCGTCAGGAGCGCAACCCGCTCGTGTCGGTAGGCCTGTGTGATGACGACGCATTGAAAACGTTGCCGCCCGCGCTATTCATATCGGCAGGCCACGACATTCTCCTGGACCAAACTGCAGAACTTGTCCAGCGCCTCCACAACCTTGGCAGACCCGTCATCTACCGCGTCTATCCCACCGCCACCCATCTATTCATAACAGTCCCAGGACAGCCCACAGCCTTTGAAGAAGCCGTCAAGGACGTGAGCAGGTTTCTGAACGACCATCATGCGGCCAAGTGACTTCCACATGAGATTCATAATGGCATGAGGAGTAATTGGGTTTAGCAGAAAGTTGGCAAAATATTTGGCAATATGGGAATAAAATTATATTTTTGCAAAATTGAACAAGAGCATAACATTTAAAACAAGAAGATTATGGCAATAGAAATAAAGTCAATACCCGTCCTTCACGGTGAAGCAGCGGCTCGTTTCGTAGAAGCTGCTGATGAGGCATTGGAAAAGCGTGGTTCCATCGACTTCTCAAAACAAGTAGCCAAGGCTCGTGCCATATTAAAACGTTCAAGGTTGTACATTTAATATGTTAGAGCAGTGTGATTTCATGGAACTAACAGAGGAAGTCTTGCAGCAATGCAAAAGCTTCACCTGCAAGGATGAGGACATAACAGAGTTCTTCACCCATGACTATGCAGACTATACGTATCAGTTGCTTGGAAAATCATATTGTTTTGTCAAACCTGACACGTATGAAATTGTTTGTGCATTCACTGTAGCCAATTCAAGCGTAAAAGTAGATTCACTTCCATCTAGTCTTAGGAACAAATTGAATCGAAAAATACCTAATGCCAAGCGAAAGCCACAATATCCTGCGGTTTTAGTTGGACAATTGGCTGTTAGCGATTCTTTTAGTGGATATCATATTGGAGATGAGTTGTTGGACTTCATCAAGTCATGGTTTATTGACCCATTGAACAAAACGGGAGGTCGATACATCGTAGTAGATGCCGTCAATCATCCGAAAGTCTTTGAATATTATCAACGAAACAACTTTAAATTTCTGTTTTCATCAGATAAAGAAGAGTGGGCGTTCTTACACTATAAAGACCAAGAGCCAACCACTTCCACAGAGCCTATCAGAACGCGACTGATGTATTTTGACTTGATTTATCTACGCACGAAATAGGCAAGCCATAGCGGATGATGCCGCTCTATAGACAAAATAAGTTTGTTATCAAAACGAGAAGTATGAAAAAGAATTGGATGATTTGGGGACTCGCCGCCATGGCGCTGATGTCCTCCTGTACAGACCAGAAGACCGCACCAAGCACTGCGGACAACGACACCACCAGCGTGGCCCAAGACACGGCCTCTATCGACAGCATGGACCTGACCTCCATCGCCGGCACCTATGAGGGCACCCTCCCTGCCGCCGACTGCCCGGGCATCAAGACCGTGCTCACCATCCATGCCGACAGCACCTACCAGCTGACGCAGGACTACCTGGAGCGCAAGGACGGCCACGACGAGGCCAGCGGCGTGCTGCGCGTGCTCGACGGCAAGGTACTGGTGCTCGAACGCCCGTCGAGTGGCGAGCAGACCTACTACAAGGTGAAGGACGACCAGCACGTCGTCATGACCGACTCGCTGGGCAACGAGCCCGAGGGAGAGACGGCCAAACTGTATGTGCTCACCAAGACGAAGTAGGACGCTGAGGCGTCTTTCTTCACGCCACGCAACGACCTGACGACTTTATCTTTTGGGGGCTGTGTCAAACCATTGGTTTTGGCACAGCCCCCAAAGCATATACCGACAAGGAAAACGCCTCGCACGCCCCGCCTATTCCCCCTCGGGCAAGGCTGGGACAATGCGACGGACGTGGCCTTCCCTGCGAGAGAGAATCAGGGGCACGCGCTCCACCACCACGACCGAGGTGTCGAGACCGAGCGCCTTGGGCTCGTCGATGCTGATCTTGCCTATGAGCGCATAGAGACTCATCAAGAGGTTGTGGCGACGGTCGAACGAGTCTTCGGGATAATAGACGCGATGGATGATGATGAAGCGGAAGTCGCCCGCCACACCATAGCGCCGCAAGGAGGGGTAGCAGCTGGTCAGATCCACCCTGCCCTCTGCCACCAAGTCCTCGACGACCTGGCGCAGATAGAGACTCACACGAGGCTCTATGCGGAAACCGATACGCATCGTCACGCTATAGAGCGTGTCCTCCACCAGCGTGCTGCAACTATACTCCAGCGTATCGGGCGCATCCACATACTCCAGGTTGATGAGCCAATAGTGGTCGGCACGCTTCGGCTGCTTGTTGATGATGGAATAGATCAGTTTGTCGTCCACGGTACTCTCCTTTCCCGTATGATTGACATAGACCAGGTTGGAGGCATACTTGGGTATGCGATCGTCGGCCTTGATGTCGGAGATGATCTGATAGTAGTCGCTCAGCGGCTTGCTGGAGATATGCTGACGGCGAATACGTTTGGCACGCACCCACACCAGCATCATGCAGAAAAGAACGCCCGCGATGAGCAACGTACACCATCCTCCGGCAAGAAACTTGGAGAGGTTGGCGGCCAGGAAGATGCCCTCTATGACACAGTAGCTGCCGACAAAGACCATGCAGAGGATGCGCGACACGCCCCTTTGGCGCAGGTAGAAGCCCAGGAGCAAGGTGGTCATCAGCATCGTGATGGTGATGGCAAGTCCGTAGGCGGCCTCCATGTGGGAGGAGTCGCGAAAGAGGAGGAGGATCAGCACCACACCGATATACATGGCCATATTGACCGCAGGGATAAACAGCTGGCCCTTGACATGAGTGGGATGCTTGATGCGCATCCGAGGCCAGAAGTCGAGGTTCATCGCCTCGCTCAAGATGGAGAACGTGCCACTGATGAGGGCCTGGCTTGCCACGATGGCTGCCCCTGTAGCCATCACGATGGAAAAGATCAGCAAGCCTTGAGGCATGATGGCATAGAACGGATTGACCGAAGCCGCCACGTCGGCATGGCAGAGGATCCACGCTCCCTGCCCGAGATAGTTGAGGATGAGCATCGTCTTGACAAAGGCCCAACTCACGGTGATGTTTCGCCTACCACAATGTCCCAAGTCGGAATAGAGCGCCTCCGCACCCGTAGTGCAGAGAAACACCGCGCCCAAGACGAGAAACCACTCGGGCGACGTCGCCAGCAGCCGCAGAGCATAATAGGGATTGAGCGCCCGGATCACCTGCGGATAGGAGACGAGGCTGATCGTGCCGACCACACCCAGCAGGAGAAACCACAGCAGCATGAAGCCACCAAACGACTTGCCGATGCTCTCCGTGCCGAAGCGCTGCACGAAGAAGACGACGGTGATGATGGCCAGGGTGATGGGGAGGACGGGCAGATGTGGACTGACGCTCTCCAAACCCTCGATGGCCGTGGTCACGGTGATGGCAGGCGTGATGATGCCGTCGGCCAGCAAGGTACCTGCTCCCATAAGGGCCAGCAGATAGATCCACTTTCTCTTGTGGCGACGCAGCAGGGCGTAGAGCGCCAGAATGCCTCCCTCGCCATGGTTGTCCGCCCGCAGGGCCACGAGGACATACTTGACGGTAGTCTGCAGGGTAAGCGTCCAGATGATGCAAGACAGCGCACCCAAGATCATTGGTTCGTCCACCCTTTGGCCCACATGGAGGATGGCCTTCATCACATAGAGAGGCGACGTGCCAATGTCGCCAAAGACAATGCCCAGCGTGACAAGCATTCCAATCCACCCCATACGGTTGCAGCGCTTCTCGGCAGTGCTTCCATTTCTCAAGTTACTCATACCATGAATACAATCAATTCGTTATACCTATTTGGAAAGAAGCCGCAAAGTTATGGCTTAAACCACAGAGCCGAGCTACCTTTAACATCACTTAGCGAGTTTAACGGTCGTTACACAAGCACTACCCTCACCTCTCCCCACAAAGAAAATCGCTATCCCAGCCGCGTCACGATCAGTATCTCCAGCGACGGCGACCATTTCGTGCCCGTTTATGACCAGGCGTACACCCGCGAGCGACTCAATGTGGTCGGTACGCGTACGGTGACGTATCAGGGCAAGAAGCAGAAGGCGCGTTTCGTCCGTATCTCCGCCAAGGAGGACAATCCTGGCGAGTGGGTCTTCACGGACGAGGTGAAGGTGTATTGACGCAGGATAGCGTCGTGTCGCGACGCTGCATGAATCCCTGCCAACGGCCGTCGCCATAGGACCATCCGCCACACATCCCGTCGGTCAGCGTGCCATCGCCCTGTCCCACATACGACTGCGAGTAGGGCTGGTGATAGGTCACTCCTGCCCCGACAGCCAGATGGCGCACGGGCTTCTGCTTCTCCTTGCGGTCTCCCTTCTCCCGTCTGAGGTCGAAGGCCTGGACATGCTGCGCGGCCAGCCACGGATACTGCGCCACGACGGCAGCACTCAGCTCCTCGTAGGAGCGGCTACGTCCACTCCATCCCACCTCGGCGATGGCCAGTTCGCGGGGATAGAGCATATACTCCGCATAGTCCTCCGTCTTGATATACTCCGTCCAGAGATTGCCCTGCACACCCAGCACACGACCCGTGAAGCCATCGCCACTATAGGGCGCGGGATCAAAGTTCCAGAGATTGCGCAGTGGCTGATAACTTCCTCCGGCAAAGGGCTCGGTGGGCGGAGCGTCCTGATAGCGGTCCAGGTAGTAGTCGCCAGGCGAGAGGATCACGTTGTGACCCCTGCGCATGGCCCGCTGAGCCGCCTTGATGTCGCGCCATACCATCACGTTGACGTTCTCGCCGAGCGAAGGCGCGTGGGCAGCCAGACTGTCGTCGAGCACCTCGTCCCATCCGATGGCCTCCCTACCCTCCAGCCGGAGATAGGCGGCGATGCGCTGGATGAGATACCCCTGCAGGTCCGCCGTACTACGGAGTCCCAGCAGCCGAGCCTTGCGCTGGCAGTTGGGACACGATCCCCAGCTACCCTTGCCTGCCTCGTCGCCACCGATATGGATCCACTTCGACGGAAACACCTCCATCACCTCGTCGAGGATGTTGTGGAGCACGGCGTAGGTCGTCTCGCTCGACGGACAGACGTCGCCCTGCGCCTCCTGGTTGCCCTCACACTTCAGTTGGGGACAAGCCGCGGTCAACTCCTCGCTATGTCCCGGCATCTCGATCTCGGGCACGACCGTGATGCCCTTCTTGGCAGCATAGGCCACCAGTTCGCGCATCTCGTCCTTCGTATAGTAGCCTCCATAGGCCCCGGGATCGCCCTCCCTCATATAGCGGCGGTCGTTGTCGATCCACCATTTCGTCCAGTCGCTCTCCGTGCGCCATGCCGCCTTCTTCGTCAGTTCGGGATAGCGGTCTATCTGCATGCGCCATCCTCCCGCGTCGGTGAGGTGGAGGTGAAGGCGATTGACCTTGTAATGGGCGAGGACATCCACCTGCTTCTTCAGAAAACTCAGCGGGAAAAAATGGCGGGAGATGTCGATCATGCAGCCACGCCACTCATAGCTCGGCCAGTCCTCGATATCACAGACGGGCAGCAGGACTCCCTTGCGGAGCTGGCTGATGGTCTGTGTGGCATAGAAGAGGCCCGTGGAGTCGGCATAGGCCACCCGCATCGTGTCGGGCGTGATATGGAGTCGGTAGTACTCCTTGCCATGGCCCGCCCCAGAAGTCTCCTCCATCAGGATGACACCCTTTTGCGGATTGAAAGTGCCCTTGCCAAAGACGGCCTGCTTCGGCTGGGGCAACAGTTGCTGTGCGCCGACGGGAGTGACGGCAGCAGAGAGCGATACGGCGGTCAGCGCCGCCAGGATAGTATTTCTTTTCATAACCTTAGCAATGGTCAAGTGATGGTAAAGAAGTATTGCACGCGTCAGTCGATGAAGCGGCGGGTGATTTTTTCATAGGCATCGATGCGGCGGTCGCGCAGGAAGGGCCACCAGCGGCGCACATTCTCGCTATGCTCAAGATCGATGTCGAACAGGCGCAATGCCTCCTCGCTGTCCGACCCCTGCCAGAGGAGTTCGCCCTGCGGCCCAGCCACAAAACTGGATCCCCAAAACTGGATGCCACCCGAGCAGGCCTGTCCCTCCGTCTTGCCTACGGGCGAAGGCTCGAAGCCCACCCTGTTGACAGCGACGACAGGAAGTCCGTTAGCCACAGCATGGCCGCGCATCACGGTGGTCCACGCCGTGCGCTGGCGCTGCTGCTCCTCCTCAACGTCGGAGGGTTCATAGCCGATGGCCGTCGGATAGATCAGAATCTCTGCCCCCTGCAAGGCCATCAGGCGCGCTGCCTCCGGATACCACTGGTCCCAGCAGACCAGCACACCCAAGCGGCCCACACTCGTGTCGATGGGGCGGAAACCGAGGTCGCCAGGAGTAAAGTAAAACTTCTCATAGTAGGCTGGATCGTCGGGGATGTGCATCTTGCGATACTTGCCTGCGATGGTTCCGTCGCGCTCTATCACCACGGCCGTGTTGTGATAGAGACCTGCCGAGCGGCGCTCAAAGAGCGACGTGACGATGACGACGCCCAGACGTTTCGCCAGTTCACCATAGAACTGGGTCGATGGACCTGGGATCGGCTCCGCCAAGTCGAAGTTGGCTACGTCCTCCGTCTGGCAGAAGTAGAGCGAGTTGTGCAACTCCTGCAGTACGACGAGTTGCGCCCCCTCCTGGGCCAGTTGCTCCACCGAGGCAGCCAGACGGCGCATGTTGTCCGCCACGTCAGCGGTATTGTGTTGTTGTACGATTCCTATTTTCATTGTGAGTCTTGTGATATGTTCTACGATATGAGGGCCGACGGTGCTTTTCCTCCGCCCCAGCCCCTTCGGTTTATTCCCCTCCTTGGCCCACGCCTACGGGGATCTGCATGGTCAGGCAGTGGAGCGATCCGTGCTGCTGGATGACAGCCCGCGCATCCACTCCCACCACCTCATGCTCGGGGAAGGCCTCGCCAACCACACGCAGCGCCTCGGCGTCGTGGTGTGGCTGGTCGTAGGTAGGCACGATGACTGCCCCGTTGACGATCAGGAAATTGGCATAAGTGGCTGGCAAGCGATTCCCCTCCTCGTCGAGGATGGCATCGGGCATCGGCAAACGCAGCAGTCGGTAGGCCACTTCGGCCTCGCGATTGATGGCCTGCAGGTCGGCCTCCATGGCCTGCAGGTCGGCATACTGCGGATCGGCCTCATCGTCGCAACCCACATAGAGCAGCGTATGGCCTGGCGCACAACGCACCAGGGTGTCGATATGGCCGTCGGTATCGTCGCCCTCCAAAGATCCATGACCAATCCAATAGACCCGATCCACGCCGAAAGCCTGTCGAAGCCGTTCGTCCAGGTCGCCCTGCGTGAGGGGCTGGTTGCGATGAGGGGCCAACAGACAGACCGAGGTCGTGAAGAGATGGCCCTCGCCATCAGCCTCAACCGATCCTCCCTCCAGCACGAAGTCGTCCCAATGGTCCATCGGACAGCGGAAGACTCCCTTTCCCTGGAGCACGCGCCCCAGCTGGTTGTCCTGGTCGCTGGCAAACTTCTCGCCCCAGCCATTGAAGCGGAAGTCCATCATCCGCAGCCGTCCCCTGCCATCGGAGAGCGTCAGCGGCATCGTGTCGCGCGCCCATGTGTCGTTGTATTCGGCCTCTATCCAGCGTATCGCCTCCAGCGCACGATCGCTCAACCGACCTGCCATCCACGCGCGTGCCGCCGCCGTATCGCGCGCGACGAGCCACACGGCCTCATACCAGGCAATGGCCTCAATAAACTCGACATAGGTCTGGCGTATCTCGTCGAGGATATAGGCCCAGTCGGTCTGCTCGTCGGGCCACACCAGCACGACGGCCTCCTGCTCTGCCCACTCGGGCAGCAACTGGAAAGCCTCATCGGGAGTATTCTCTCTTATCATGATCTGCTTGTTCCTTATTCCTATTGGTGATTGTGTAGGTGCAAATTTAGCAAAAAAAGCCGACACGGCCAAAGAAAAGGAGGGTTCACGCTGCAAATGCGCAGCTTTTTGCCCCGATGCCCATCCACAAACCGCGGTAAATGGAGAAAAGCCACGGGGGAAGTATGATTTTTTTGCCGTCTGATGATGGGTATCTCAGAAATTTTGTGTAAGTTTGTGGCCGAAATATTTACTCATCTTAAACAACCGATTTATGATCAATCGCTTATTGAAATTTCTGGATGCGTCGCCCGTCAATTTCCTCGCCGCGCGCAACATAGCCTGTGAACTCGAGCAGAACGGCTACCGCCGCCTTGATCCTCAGCAGCCCCTCGGCGAACTGAAGGCTGGCGACAAGGTCTATGTGACGAAGAACGACTCTTCGGTCTATGCCTTCCGCCTGGGTCGCAAACCGCTGGCCGAGACGGGATTCCACATGATTTGCGCCCATAGCGACTCCCCCACGTTCCGCGTGAAGCCCCATGCCGAGATGACGGGTGAGGGCGGACTGGTGCGTCTGAACACCGAGGTCTATGGTGGCCCGATCCTCTCTACGTGGTTCGACCGTCCGCTGACGCTCGCTGGCCGCGTCATCGTGCGCGGCAAGGATGCCATGTCGCCCGAGACGATGCTGATGCACGTCCGTCGTCCGCTGCTCCAGATCAGCAACCTCGCCATCCACTTCAACCGCCAGGTCAACGATGGCGTGAAACTGAGCAAGCAGAAGGATATGCTTCCCCTCCTGGGACTGATCAACGACGAACTGGAACAGGGCAACCTGCTGATGAACGTTATTGTCGAGGAACTCAGCAAGCAGCGCCCCGTCAGCCACGAGGACATCCTCGACTTCGACCTCTACCTGGCCGATACGCAGCCCGCCTGCACCTTCGGCGTCCACGACGAGTTTATCTCCTCGGGCCGCCTCGACGACCTGTCGATGTGCTTTGCCGGACTCGAGGCCCTGATTGCAGCTCCCGAGAGCGACACCACCCAGGTGCTCGCCATCTTCGACAACGAGGAGACGGGATCGCAGACCAAGCAGGGTGCTGGCAGCCCCTTCCTGGCTTCGATGCTGATGCGTATTGCCCGTCAGCAGAGTGGCTCTGAGGAAGCCTACTGGCAGGCGGTGGAGCGCGCCTTCATGATCTCTGCCGACAATGCCCACGCTTTCCATCCCAACTACGCCGAGAAGTACGACCCGACCAACCACCCCATGCTCGGTGGAGGTCCCGCCATCAAGTTCAACGCCTCCCAGAAATATGCCAGCGACGCCGTCTCTGCTGCCATCTTCGCCGAGATCTGCCGCAAGGCGGGTGTGCCCTGCCAGCGCTTCGTCAACCACAGCGATGTGGCAGGCGGTAGCACCCTGGGCAACATCCTGGCCTCCACGGTCCCCCTGCGTGGAGTCGATATGGGCAATGCCATTCTCGGCATGCACAGTTGCCGCGAGACAGGCAGCATAGCCGACCATGAGTACTGCGTCCGCGCCTTCACGGAGTTCTACTCCCTGTAGCCTCCTGCCGCCCTCAGCACCCACCCCCGTCGGATGCTGAGGGTCCAGATAAAAAACGATCGGCCATTGGAAATCATTTCTCATTTCCAATGGCCGATGATTATTTCAAGGGCAATATCCCAAAATCATTCTGACATCATCCCGAAGACTTCCCGAAAGCATCCCGAAGAAACAGCCTATGCGGAGCGTCCCGATTTCGTTACATCGCAATCGCTACTTGTTCATCAGTTTGCCAAACAGCGTGAGCATCTGCATGACGGTGTCCTTGCTACCGACGGGTATCTTCAGGTGGGCCTCACCCGTCTCCTTGTCAGTCTCCACGATGCTATCGACCAACTGCTGAGTAGCCTCAGCCGACTTGAGTGTTTCGGCCAGTCCACTAAAGAAGGAAACACCCTGACTGACTAATTGCTGGGGATGGGGCGAAGCATGGTGGCTGGAAGGCCGCTCCTGCGCGCCGTCCTGTGCCTTCGTTGGCGTCTGTCCTTGAGAAGGATCGTGATTCGCAGGAGGCTCCTGGTCTGCAATAGCCCCATGGTCTGCTGAAGGAAGCTGCCCCTCGGAAGACTGGTGGGTTGCTAAAGATTCATAATCTGCTGAAGACTCATACTCTGCTGAAGGCCCATAGTCCACAGACGATTCCTGATCTACAGAAGACTCATCGTCTGCCTCCGATGCGTCAGCGAGCGCTTCGTCCAAAGAGGCCTCCACAGACGTCTTCCCCTTCTGCTCTTGCTCCACCTCTTCGTCCACATACTCCACCTCGGGAGCGTCTGGCGTTGCCTCCATGACAACTGCGAGGTCGTCCATGAGTTTCTTAAACTTGCTCTCATCGACAAATACGGTGTCTGCACCGCCGTCCAAGACTCCCTCAAACATCGACTTCTTAAATCGCAGTTTGTTGATCATACCCTCCTCGATAGAACCTTTCGAGACAAGGTTGATGATCTGCACGGGCTTCTCCTGTCCGAGACGGAAGATACGGGCAATGCGCTGTTCAAGGACAGCAGGATTCCATGGCAAATCCATGTTGATGAGTGTGCTCGCCACCTGGAGGTTGAGACCCGTAGATCCAGCATCAGTGGAAAGAAACACGCGACTCTCGGGAAGCGTTGTGAAATCATCTACCAGCTCCCCGCGCCTCTTCGACGGCACTCGCCCATTGAGATACTCATAGCTTATGCCCCGCTTGTCCAGTTCCATCGCCACCAGACGGGTCATGCGCTCCCATTCGCTGAAGACGACCACCTTCTCGTCCCCACTCTCCAAGACATTGTCCAGCAGGTTCATCACCTCCGCTATCTTGACATCACTACGCGTCGTGAGATTTTGTTCCAAGATAAAGGTACTGTCGGCCACCATTCGCATCTGACCCAGCAACTTGAGCACGCGCAGCCTGTCCTGCTCCGTCATGTAGTGGTATTTGCGATACTTGTTCAGGATCACCAACAAGTCCCACTTAAACTCCGAGTGGAGATCGTCCTGGCGTTGAGTCATCGGGACCAGCACAAACTGGTCGCTCCGCTTGGGCAACTGCAGGCGCACGCCTTTCTTCGTCCTCCGCAACAGTCGGTTGCTGACGGCCTCGCCAATGGCGTTGAGATCCTTATAGCCCATGATACCACCCGTCTCGGGATGGAGCAGGATGTGCTGGTCGCGAAACTGGTAGTAAGGTCCGAGACAAAACTGGTCCACCAGTTCCATGTTGGCATAGAGCTCCTCCAACTTGTTCTCCATCGGCGTGCCAGACAGCAAGACCGCATAGCGCGACGCTATCTTGCGGGCGGCACGGGAGATCAGCGTGTCCCAATTCTTCAGCCGCTGTATCTCGTCCATGATCAACACGTCGGTATCCAACTTGCCCAGATGTCTGACGTCGTTGCTCATCGTGTGGTAAGAGACAATCTTGTAGGGTGCGGGCGCCTTATACAGTTTGTCGCGCTTAGCAGGAGTGCCCTCTACGACCACCACCTTCGGAATGGTCAAGCCGTCCTCCACGCCTTTCCCACTACTCTCTACCCTGTCACCGCCCGTGAATCGTTCTATCTCCCGCTTCCACTGGTATTTCAGCGACGTGGGACAGACCACCAGCACCTGCTCAGCCATGCCTTCACGCAGATAGACCTCTGCCGAGGCGATGGCCTGCAACGTCTTGCCCAGTCCCATCTCGTCGGCAATGATGGCCTTGCCGGCACGCACGGCGAAGCGCGTCCCCTCCTTTTGGTAGGGATAGAGCGGCACGGTGAGCATTTGGTCGAGATATTCGTCCGTGTATTTTTCCTCCAACAACCGGCAACGCTTGATCCGGTCACGCCGCTCCAGGACATAATCGAGGGCGTCGTCATAGCAGCGAAAGTCGGGAGCAATGGCCTTGGCAGCCTGAACGAACACGTCAAAGCGGGCATAGGCATCCTCGCGAAGCACACCCGACTCGTCAAAATAGTCTTTCGCCAATCGCTCCAGCATCTCCCGACCATGGTCGCCGATGCGTATCTTCACCCTGCGCGGCCCTTTGTAGTCGATATAGACCGAACTATAGTCGGGCTCTGCCACCTGCACCTTCTTGCGCTTCTTCCTCACCCAGAGTTTCACGGCCTCCATGTGCTTACAAGTACCGAGCTGCGAAGTCTTGAAATCGTAGCAGGAGCAGTAGTTCCACAGGCTGTCCTTCCCCCGATATACTACCTTGTATTCGTTTCTCGTAGCCGCATTGGCCACCCGAAACTCTCCCGGCGCATACTGTTCGTCCACCATCCGTATGGCAAAGGTCTCCTTCTCGGCCTGTAGCTTTCGTAAGGCCACCTGCCACTCCTCGAGCTTCATGCCCGCAGGCTTCTGCATATTGTTTATTTTCGGCATCAACACCTTGGCCCGCTTGCGCCGGCCCTTCGTCTTCTTGGTGCCTTGGGCTGTCGCCTTCCATCGCCTTTTGCCCCCGTCCTTTTCAGGGTTTGAGGCTTCCGCTGGAGATTGTTCTTCTTTCTTCTCTATATGTACCTTTTTCATGGTGCTCATGATGTTCTAACAGTATTAATGTGACTATTCGCTGACTTTATTTCCATGCGCTACCTACGCCTCCTTCCAGTCGTCAATCGTTCCCGTACGCGACGAGAAACTGACGCCCACGCGATGGACGGGACGGGAGTCGGCCTCATAGGGGCGCGCATACCCCTTCTCCTCTATCTGGTGCAAGGCGTCGTCCGCCGTGCCGTCGAGCTTGAACTCAAAGATATACACCCCCGTGGGCGTCTCGACGATGCAGTCGGCCCGGCCCTCGCTCTGCTGCTTTTCCGTGAGCACGAGGTAGGTGCTGAGAATGCGGAAGATAAGGTAGAAAGTATAGTGGAAATAGCGTTCCTTCTCCGTCTCCATGTCCTTCCGACGCATCGAGTAAGGGATGCTGGCAAAGAAGGCCGTCAGGCTCTTGCGCCATGTGTCGAGGTCATCGCGCAGGAGAGCACGCGTCAGTTGTATCGCCAAGGTGTTCGCCGACTCCTTCGTGCCGAGATAGTTGGAGGCAATCAGCGTGAGGAAACCCTTTTTCACCTCGTTGTTGGGCAGATCGAGCAGGTAGGAGTTGGAGAAGCGGTCGTAGTCCTTGATGGTCAGATAACCGCTCTGATAGATCATTGGCAACGGGCGCTCCACGTCCGCCCTGTAGTCGATAAAGTCCGAGGTGTCGTAATACTTCCCCGTCAGTTCGTTGAGGTTCTCATCCGTATGATGGAGCAGGCGGACCAGGTAACTGGGCGTACCCGTGCGAAACCAATAATCCTGTATATCCCTAACGCTAAGCGCATTGAGCAGACTAAAAGGATTGAAGATGTCCGTCTTCCGCTTACTGAAATGATAGCCGTCATAATGCCGCTTCAGCAACTGGCGCACCTCCTCGGGGCTCACCCCCATCTCGTACGCCATAGCGTCCATCTCGTCATGAAACGTTCCCTCCAGTTCCGCCTCCGTGATACCGCAGACCGCCTCATAGGCCGCACTCATACTGATATCCTCCGGCTGGTTGAAACCGCTGAACACACTCACCTGCGAAAACTTCGTCACACCCGTGAGCAGCACGAAGCGCAAGTCTTGGTCAGCAGCCTTGAAGGCAGAGTAGAAACCCTTGAGAGTATTACGATTGAGTTCCTCAATCCGTAGGTTGTTGCCATCGCCATCCGTCGTCCGATAGTCCGTGTCGAGCACATCCAGCAACGGTTTGTCATACTCGTCGATGAGCACCACACACTGCTTTCCTGTACGCTCATGAACAAAAGCCAACAACCTGGCAAAACGCTCCCCCACGCTGAGACGATCGTCCCCCGTCATTCCGTACTGCCTCTCCCAGTCCTCAACACACACATCCAGTTTGTTCTGCAACGTGCTGCCCTGGGTGAAGTCGCTGCCATTGAAGTCAATATGAAAAACAGGATATTGTTCCCACTCCTGCTCCAAATCCTCGATGGCCAGACCTCGAAACAACTCCCGCTCCCCACCGAAATAATACTTCAGCGTAGAAACGAGCAAGCTCTTGCCAAACCGACGAGGACGGCTCAGAAAGTAAATCTTTCCCTCCGTCACCATCTTGTGCAGCAAGGCCGTCTTGTCCACATAGACAAAACCGCCGTCAACAATACTCTTAAAATCCTGTATGCCGATGGGATACTTCATACGCAAACCCTTTTTGTTTGCAAAGATAGTGCAAATCGAAGACAATACAAAAAGAATGTGATTCTTTTTTATTGTTGAGATGCAGCCTATCTTATCCAAAGATAGTGCAAATCGAAGACAATACAAAAAGAATGTAATTCTTTTTTATTGCCCCAAAACCTTGCAAATCCGGATAAAAACTAATAACTTTGCACCGTGTAAATACTAATAACACCGCACTGGGTATTTACTAATAACCCTGCACTAGGTATTTACTAATAGACACCCATCATGTACATACTAATGGGCAGATTAAAGTTGAAAGAATGGCAAGTATTCAAGAAAAGTTAGCAGATTCACTGAGCGTACTCAAGAAATATCAGGACGAGAACAACAGTGACATCATTCAGGGCATGAAGACCTTGGGCGAGACACATACATAGCGTCTTATAGATAATGGTTACTTAGAACAAGTAATCAAAGGATGGTATATGCCTACCATGCCAGGGATGGAAGGAGACACAACCGTGTGGTATGCTTCCTATTGGAAATTCATAGTAGCATATTCCAACAACCGTTTCGGAGACAACTGGTGTCTTACTCCAGAAGAATCACTTGATTTCTATGCCGGAGAGACAGTAGCCCCTACTCAATTGATAATCCGTTCATCAAAGGCAAGCAACAATATTGTAAGTTTGAAGCATGGTGACTCGATGCTGGACATCACAGCAACAATGCCAGCACATATTGTAGTTGAGCAAAGATATGGATTAAGGCTCTACCCTTTGGCAGAAGCTTTGGTTTTCTGTACACCAACATATTTCAGCAGAAACTCAGTCAATGCCCGGACCTGTTTGTCTCTGGTTGGCGGAGCTGATGAAATCCTCAAAGTGGTGGCCGACGAAGGAAACTCTTCCAGAGCCTCAAGACTTGTTGGTGCTTTCAGAAACATCGGGCGAACTGACGTTGCAGAAACTATTCTACAATTCATGACGAGACTTGGCCACGAGTTACGCCCAGAGGATCCTTTTGAAGACACGACGCCCAGCCTATCAGGAACAAGTAGGAACACTTCACCCCATGCCATCAGGATCAGGCTGATGTGGCAGAAGATGAGAAAGCAAATACTCGACCTTCCACTCATTGCCCCCACACAAAGCCAAACCACAGAGGCAATACTAAGCAACATGGATGACAACTATATACGCGACAGTTACCATTCTTTATCCATTGAAGGCTATCGGGTTACAGAAGGACTTATCGAACGCGTTCGCTCTGGCGAGTGGAATCCGGAAGACGACAAGATTGATGCAGATCGCAAGAACGCTTTAGCAGCACGAGGCTATTACCAGGCATTCCAACAGGTCAAAGAGAGTGTCAAGACAATCCTTCAAGGAGCCAATGCTGGCAATATCGTCAGCAGAGACTTTGACAAATGGCACTTTGAAATGTTCCAGCCTTGCATTACTGCCGGCATTATCAAACCCTCAGACCTTGTAGGCTATCGATCCCATCAAGTGTATATTCGAGGTTCCAAGCACACGCCTCTTCCACCAAAAGCCCTCAGAGACGCCATGTCTGCGCTCGCCGAACTCATGGAATCAGAGGAAGACGCAATCGTCAGAGCCGTATTAGGCCTTTTTTTCTTCGTGTATATCCATCCTTACATGGACGGAAACGGTCGCACAGCCAGATTTATCATGAACGCGATGCTCGTCACAAGTGGTCACCCGTGGAGGATTATCACAGTTGAAGAAAGACAGTCATACATGGCAGCACTTGAAAAAGCAAGCATTCATGGCGATATCACCGACTTTGCACAAATCATCAGCTCATAGCAAACGCTATCATTCCAGCCGCCAGATTTTGGTGTCAGACCGTATTTTACCGCCAAAGATTTTGGTATTAGGCAGTATTTGGACGAAATAAATTTTGGTATCAGGGATTTTGCATGTGACTCAGATAGGTTTCAACTCGATTATGTGTTACTATCGAGGCGACATTTTCATACTACATTCTCCGCAAATTGAAAATCTTGGGAATTTTAGACTGAAAATCTTGGGAATTTTGTAACTTTGCAGAAGCAAAACGTAAATAGGCATTTTATGTATTTTCCGAGTGTGTCCACAGTTTAAGAATTCCAATGGTTTTTATTCTGTTTAAATTCCACCCAGTAGCAGGTTTTTGTCAACCAACACCCACAGCCCACTAAAAGTGCAAAGTCCCTCTCGGCACCCCATAATCCGTGCAACACTCCGTTTCCTCTATCTCCTTCCACGCCTCATGGATATACCGATTCACTTCTTCCGGCAACCGCCCCTTCTTCGCCAGTTTCTCAAACTCC
>OQWM01000804.1_pt1 | contig 20925 bp, 20 predicted proteins | sample 1691531 | NCBI WGS metagenome assembly OQWM01 (sample SAMN03418257, study PRJEB22391) | human gut metagenome | biome: human-gut; feature: organic feature; material: feces | host: Homo sapiens | place: Tanzania | collected 2013-01
GCTCTACATTATGGAACCCCTCTCCCGTCTCCCCTAAAGAGGGAGAGGCAGTTTGCTTGCTTACGGAAAAGACTTATTGACAAGGAGTTACAAGACTTTGACAAGGTCTTGCAAGACATCCAGAAGACCTTCCGAGGATGTATATGGCTTAAACATGGAAAGAATACGGCTTAAACATGGAAAGGATATGGCTTTCGAGTCGTAAGGATGCTACTTTGGCGACATAACCTATAGGTTTATGGTTCTATCTCACGTGTTTATGGTTCTATCTCACATGTTTATGATTCTATCTCACGTGTTTACGATTCTATCTCACATGTTTACGATTCTATCTTACGTGTTTTCGATGTCCAAATCGCACATTTAGAAGTCAAAATCTCTCTCGAAATTTAAAGTGTCGAATACATGATTGAGGTATCGTCACGCCACCGATAGTATTGAATATCTGACAGTTAGGCAACTACAAGGCGGATTTTCCGGAATGACAGATAATGACAGATTCTTCTTAAATAAAAACTTCTGTCAGCCTACTATATATTCCTGTATTATAACACCTTACCGATAGCACATGACAGAATGACAGATTTTTTAATGAAAAAAAATTTTTTACGCATGCAATTTATGGGATATCAAGTCCATAGAGAATCATTTTAACCCAAATCGGTCATTAGGTCGTTGGGGGTTTAAAACCTCTGAACATGACTGTACCGCCCGGATAAAGGAAGGATTAACGAAACAAAATCAGCACAAGACTTGGGAAATAGGCTATTTTTTAATATTTTTGCACGAACATGGATGCCCGTACACTTACGGCAATGAAATAAAGACAATATATGGACAACGATTTCGACATAAGACAAGAGAACGTGAGCTCGGCAGAGAAGGAGTTCGAGAACGCCCTGCGACCGCTGCGCTTCAACGACTTCAGCGGACAACAGAAGGTTGTGGAAAACCTTGAAGTGTTTGTCGAAGCGGCTAAATACCGCGGAGAACCTCTTGACCACACCTTGCTCCACGGTCCACCAGGACTGGGAAAGACGACGCTGAGCAATATCATAGCAAACGAATTAGGGGTCGGCTTCAAGCTTACAAGCGGTCCGGTGCTCGACAAGCCCGGCGACCTTGCCGGCATTCTGACATCACTTGAGCCTAACGACGTGCTCTTCATTGATGAGATCCACCGTCTGTCGCCGGTAGTGGAAGAATACCTGTACTCCGCTATGGAAGACTACCGCATAGACATCATGATCGACAAGGGTCCCTCCGCCCGTTCCATACAGATAGACCTCAACCCGTTTACGCTGGTCGGAGCGACAACAAGAAGCGGTCTTCTGACCGCTCCGCTGAGGGCACGCTTCGGCATAAACCTGCACCTCGAATATTATGACCCGGAGACGCTGAAGCGCATCATAAAGCGTTCGGCAAGCATCCTCAAGGTGCCTATCGACGATGATGCGGCAATAGAGATAGCACGCCGTTCCCGTGGAACGCCACGTATTGCCAATGCCTTGCTCAGAAGAGTGAGGGATTTCGCACAAGTGAAAGGTTCTGGAAGGATAGACACCCGCATATCGCATATTGCCCTTACAGCCCTCAACATAGACCAATACGGTCTGGACGAGATAGACAACAAGATACTCCTCACCATAATAGACAAGTTCAAGGGCGGTCCTGTGGGCATCACCACTATAGCTACCGCCATCGGAGAAGACAGCGGCACCGTAGAAGAAGTCTATGAGCCATACCTTATTATGGAGGGTTTCATCAAGCGTACACCGAGAGGACGTATGGTTACAGAACTGGCATACCAGCATTTCGGCAGGAATCCCTATGCCGGCAACGTCATGGAACCTACACTTTTCTGACAACGGTAAGATACGCCTTGGGGCGCAAAGGGAATGACAATCGTTATTTCCTTTGCGCCTCAAGTATTTCCATGAGTTCGTCCATCGTATTGGCACGCAGCATGGCAATACGGGTCTGACGGAAATTCGGAATGCCTTTGAATATCGGACTTGCCGCAAGATGGCGGCGTGTGTGGAGAATACCACGATATTCATCTATTCTCTCCACGTTGATACGGAGCTGCTCTTCCAACACGTCAAGCATCCAGTTGAAAGTCATTGCCGGATCCGGCTCCCTACCCTCAAGGTAGTCTGTTATCTCCTTGAATATCCATGGTCTGCCGAAGGTGGCACGCCCTATCATCACGGCATCAACACCATATTGCTCAAAAGCACGCTTCGTCTCTTCTGGAGAAGTGATGTCGCCATTACCTATTATAGGAATAGTAATCCGCGGATTACGCTTCACCTCACCAATAAGAGTCCAGTCGGCAGAGCCAGTATACATCTGAGCACGTGTCCTGCCATGGATAGTAAGAGCCTGTATGCCACAATCCTGAAGTTGCTCGGCAAGGTCTGTTATTATCAGATTGTCGTTACTCCATCCAAGACGGGTCTTCACCGTGACCGGAGTATTCACCGCCTTGACCACATTGCGTGTTATGTCAAGCAGCAGAGGTACGTTCTGCAGCATACCAGCCCCTGCCCCCTTTCCGGCAACCTTCTTTACCGGGCAACCGAAATTGATGTCTATAACATCAGGATGAGCCTGGTCTTCAACAATCTTTGCAGCCTCAACCATCGATTCTACATCCCTTCCATATATCTGTATGCCTACAGGACGCTCCTCATCGCTTATTGTCAGCTTGCTGACAGTACTCTTTACGGAGCGTACAAGAGCTTCCGCACTAACAAACTCCGTATATACCATAGAGGCGCCATAACGCTTGCACAGCATACGGAAACCGATGTCGGTAACATCTTCCATCGGGGCAAGAAAGAGAGGATGGTCTGAGAATTGTATATTTCCTATTTTCATTGTTCTTTATTTTCTATAGCTTCCTGTTACTTCATGAGATGATACACACTACCGGCAAGGGGCTTTACGACACCCTGCATCTCGAGTTCAAAGAGCTTAGCCTGCATCGTGCCTACCGCCATGCCAGTATTGGCAATCAGGACATTGAGCTGCTGGTCGTTTTCCTTGGACAGGGCATCAACAATAGCCTTTGCCTCTTCAGACAATTCGGGAAAGAGATTCCGCTCTATTCCCTTCTGCCTTGCCGTAGCAAGCTTTGCATCATCATCCCAACCCATTGCCTTCACGATGTCTTCAGCAGAAGTAACAAGCATAGCGCCGTTATCCCTTATAAGATTGTTGCAGCCTTCTGAATACTTATCCCCTACCCTGCCCGGAAAGGCAAAGACATCCCTGCTGTACGACTTTGCCATGGAGCACGTGATCAGTCCTCCTCCATGAGCGGCACTCTCCACAAGGATGGTTGCATCCGACATGCCGGCAACTATACGGTTTCGTCTGACGAAGTTCACCTTGTCGGCATTGGTGTTGGTGAAATGCTCTGTCAGCAATCCACCATTGTTAACCATCATGTTGGCTGTCTCTCTATGCCGTGGAGGATAAAGATTGTCAAGACCGTGCGCCAAGACACCTACAGTAGGAATATCGTTCTCCAAGGAGTGGCGATGAGCCATGATATCCACGCCATAGGCAAGACCGCTGACAATAAGCAGCTCGGGGCACAGCGTGCCGATCTGCTCCACGAGATTCCTGATACAGTCATCAGCATACTGCGTGGCATGGCGTGTGCCGACGATGTTCACCACCCTTTTCATATTGAGGTTTCCATTACCGCAATAGAAGAGGACAAGCGGAGCATCGGCACATTCGAGAAGACGTTTGGGATATGATTCATCGGCGATGGTAAGAACCTGTATACCGTGAGAAGCGACATACTCCGCCTCTTCTGCCGCCCTTTCCTGCAACTTGCCAATATTCTTCAGGCTATTTACCAAGCGTGGGGATGCCGTGGGAGCTATGTCAAGGATATTGTTATGGTTTTCTATTACAGCGGAGAAAGAACCTGCCTCGGCATACAGTTCTCTCATTGCCGGAATATGGAAATAGCTCATACGGGCGAGAGTCATCGCCGCAAGCGTTTCTTGTGAGAGTGCAGACATAACCTTATATTATATATATTCTTTAAAAGCCTCGTCATATTCCGGACTATTGGCAAGCTTTCCGTTCACGAGACACACAAGGTCTATCACTCCCTTGAAACAAATCTTATTGTCTGAGGCGCGATAGATATCCTGGTGGAACACATACTTTATTCCTTCCTTTGTAAGGTTCAGACGGGAATAAAACTCATCGTCACATTGCAGAGGAGTCTTGAACTGCAAGTTCATCCTTGCCACTACAGCATCTATTCCACGACGATGCATATCAGCAAAGCTAAGTCCACACTTCTGCAAGAACAGATGTCGCGTATGTTCTGCATAATGCAGATAGTTTGCGTTGTTCACTATACCCTCGATGTCACACTCATAATCGCGCACCATCATCTTGGTTTCAAATATATAATTCATGTTTTTATTGTTTTTACTTAAAGCCACAACACGCTCTCATTACCCATATTAAAAAGCAGGTCGAGAACACTCATGTTAGGAAGGAAGCCATGCCGCTGCTCATAGACCTGATAATACCTTCGTGGAACGAAATCCGAATCCGGCATAGGATGCTTAGGACGGATTACATCCCGGTAGTCATCTATTCCCAAGTCTTTCACCTCTTCCGTTGTCATGTAATGGTCGGTGAACGTTATGTCCGGTTCTATATCAAGCAGCTCGCACATCTTTCTGCAAATATCGGCATTAAAGGCATAAAGACTCTCCCATCTGCTTTCAAAAAACGGCTTTATGTCGTCGGCATAATACTCAAAGAACGGCGATTCGCCATACGCACTCTTCAGGGCGTTCCAATGCACATGGCGCCAGTTGCCATGGTCGCTTATCTGCGGCTGGCGTTCAACAGGTGAGAGCATCCCATCCATTGCCTTGGCAACAGGCTTTGCAGGCACGGTAAGCGCAAGCGGACCGTTCGGCGTAGCGATAACGCAACGGTTGCGAAAGGTCTGCTTTATGAAGCTGTCATGCTGCTCTATAAGGATTTTGTCGTAGCGGTTAAGTTTCTGATACCACTGTACGGGTCCGAAATATGTTGACGATAATAATGCTGTCATAATTCATCTTATACTATAAAGGCATAAACCATCTGCCAGAGCGGAAGCTGTTGAAGAACGACTCGCTGTCTCCCTTAGAATATACAACCATTACCACACGTCCTATGATATGATCCTCCGGAACGAAGCCATAGAAGCGGCTGTCCGGGAACGTGTCTTCCGGCATGACGCTCATCCAATAATAGTTTTTCGAGAAATAAGCATAATGAGTCTCCTTGCCGTCAAGATACAGCTTGTCTCCTACAATATCCGCATCACGATGCTCATGAATACGATAGGTGTTGCACAGGAGCTTTATATTCCAAGGCTTCACCTCAACCATACGACACTTCTTCGGCGGTATTATCGGTTTGCGGTTCACCATTACCGTATCCCCCGGCCCTGCCATACAGAATGCAGCATGTACAGGACGGTTGCACACGGAGCTTATTGTGTCGAGCGGATAGTTGAAAGCCACCAGCTCCCCTTTTCCTACGGGTTTGCGAAACCATCTGCTGTAGGGAAAGAACTTTTCCCCACCAGTACGAAGTCCATAGCTCCACCTGTTCACCAACACACGGTCGCCATCGACGAGCCACGGTCTGATACCCGTCTTTGGCACTGTGTATATGGTGAATGCCACTCCGCGGAACAACAGCATCACTATCGCTGCCGCAACAATGGCGATTATGAATCTTATGGAGTTTCGCATCTACTCTTCATTTTACAGAGGCAGACAGAGGGACAGACCAAACGGTGTCTTTATCTGACCTCCATCACTTTTATTGCCCTGCCTCCTTTATTTTATATTGTCAACAAAGTTAAACAGTCGGCTCCAGCGTATTCCGGAGAATCCTCTGCGGTCAGGATCACTCGACCACCAGATGAATATCGGCTTACCTACGATGTGGTCTTCCGGAACAAAGCCCCAGTAACGGGAGTCAGCTGAGTTATGACGGTTGTCACCCATCATCCAGTAGTAGTCCATCTTGAATGTATAGTGGTCGGTCTGCTTGCCATTGATATATATCTTTCCGCCTTTCACCTCAAGAGTGTTATGCTCATAAGCCTGGATAGGACGCTCATATATAGCGATGTTATCCATAGTGAGCTTGACGGAAGCACCCTTCTTCGGAATCCATATCGGACCGTAGTTGTCGCGTGTCCAACCAGTCACGGCATCAAGAGGATAGAGCATGTCGTTCTTAAGTTCCGGTGCAAGCTTTATGCTCTTCACTATAGCCTTGTTTGCTGCGAGAGCCTTTGCCGCATGCTTTGTCAGAGGCATGTAGCCATTCTGGTTCAGACTCGTCAGGTCTTCCATGCTGATGCCCAGGTCCTTCATCATCTCATCCGGAATAGGCTGGTTGAGCAGCACATTATATGTATACTGCACATTGTCCGGTTCCTTGTTTGGCTTGCCGTCAAGATAAACGATATGGTTCTTTATCTGAAGAGTCATTCCCGGCAGACCCACACAACGCTTCACATAGTTCTCACGACGGTCGGTAGGACGGCTTATTATCTCTCCGAACTGCTGGGCATTGCTTGCCACATAGTCTCTACCTGTCTTATATACATGCTTGAAATAGTCGTATCTCTGCTGCGGATTCATCTTTGACAGGTCTACCGGCTCTCCTTCAAGCAGCTGATAGCCTGTGGCATAACAGATGTCACGATAGAAGTCGGCATTCTGATAGTTCTCCACCAGCGTGTCGCCAGCCGGATAGTTGAACACTACGATATCGTTCAGCTTCACATTGCCCAAGCCCTTTACACGTCGGTATTCCCAATGAGGCCATTCGATATACGACTTAGCGTTGATAACCGGCAGGGTATGCTGTGTCAACGGCATCGTCAACGGTGTTTCCGGAATACGCGGACCGTAGCTTACCTTACTTACAAAGAGATAGTCGCCCGTAAGGAGTGACTTCTCAAGTGATGATGACGGTATCACATAGTTCTGGAAGAAGAACTGGTTGATGAAGTATACAGCAACAAGAGCGAACACCAAAGCATCCACCCACGACATTATGAAGCGTGTAGGACCTTCTGCATCTTTCCACCACTGCCATCTTATCTTCTTTGAAATATATACATCATATATGAACGGTACTACAATCAGTCCGAGCCAGCTCTTTACCCATACGAGGAAGAGGAGATACAATACAAGAACAACTATGAACTTTGTCCACTGAACTTTCATGTTCAGCTTTTGTTTTTCCTTGTCTATCATTTCGAAATAATATTTAGAATTTGAACATATCGCTTATTGTCAGCAATCCTTTATGGTCTTTGGTATATTCTGCAGCAAGCACAGCACCGAGAGCGAAGCCCTTTCTTGAATGAGCATCATGAGTGATGGTTATGCTGTCGGCATCGCTGTCGTATATTACCGAATGTATGCCTGGCACCTCATCGCGGCGGATACTCTCAATAGCGAGCTTGTCGGCAGCCACATCATTCGTTCCCTCCACGGTGCCGTCGGCAAGGCGCTGCACGCCTTTCACCCAGTCAGTCTTGCGGTCCATATTGTCTATTATCTCTTCCGCAAGCGTTATTGCCGTGCCGCTCGGAGCATCAAGCTTGTGAATGTGGTGGGTTTCCTCCATACGGACATCATACTGTGTGAAGCCATTCATTATCTTAGCGAGATAACGGTTCACGGCAGAGAATATAGCAACGCCGATAGAGAAGTTGGAAGCCCAGAACAAAGTCTGTCCACCTTGTTCAGAACACATCTGACGCACATCATCACCATGGTCCTTCATCCAGCCGGTAGAACCGGAAACGACCTTAACGTTATTTTTGAAAGCCTTCAGGTAGTTGCCGTATGCCGCTGTGGGATTGGTAAACTCGATAGCCACATCAGCACTCTTGAAAGCCTCGCTGTCAAAATCCTGTTGGTTGTCAACATCTATGATGCTTACTATTTCATGACCACGTTCCTTGGCAATCTGTTCTATCATCCTGCCCATCTTTCCGTAGCCTATCAATGCTATTTTCATAATCCTTATTATATGTTTTTATTTATATTATTGTAGCTTTTAACGTGCAAATATAATGATTTTAGTTTTTATCCTGCTGATTTTCAACTTAAATTTGCATAAATAGCCAATCTAAGTGGCATAAGTCTGCAGTTTATGCTATATTTGCAAATTCTAAAACAATATATTGGAGCAATATGGTATTAAATTATATTTGGATAGCCTTTTTCGTCATTGCCTTTATCATCGCATTGGTAAGACTTGTAATAATGGGGGATTTTGATGTCTTCCCGGCAATGATGAATTCTACTTTCGAGTCGTCAAAGACCGCTTTTGAGATTTCCCTCGGACTTACCGGCGTGCTGTCTCTATGGCTCGGCATAATGAAGATTGGAGAGAAAGGCGGCATGGTGAATGCCTTGGCAAGACTGCTGTCTCCTGTTTTCTGCAAGCTCTTCCCCGACATTCCGAAGGGACATCCTGTCACCGGCTCCATATTCATGAATATTGCGGCAAACATGCTCGGACTCGACAATGCGGCAACGCCACTCGGACTGAAGGCGATGGAACAGCTGCAGCAGCTGAACACGAAGAAGGACACAGCGACGAATCCGATGATTATGTTCCTTGTCCTTAACACCAGCGGACTTACTCTTATCCCAGTGAGCATAATGGTATATAGGGCACAGCTGGGAGCAGCACAGCCTACGGACATCTTCATACCAATCCTTCTCGCCACGTTCTTCTCCACTATATCCGGAATAATAATAACAAGTCTCTATCAGCGCATAAACCTGCTCAACAAGGTAATGGTTCTTACCGTTGGAGGCATGTGTGCTGTTGTCGCTGCTATTATATGGGGCTTCGGACAACTCGACAAAGACCAGATGAACATTGTCAGCACCACCGTTGCCAACATTCTCCTGATGACTATCATCGTCGGTTTTATCCTTGCCGGAGTAAGGAAGAAGGTGAATGTGTACGACGCCTTTATCGAGGGAGCTAAAGAAGGTTTCCAGACTGCCGTGCGCATTATCCCTTATCTCGTGGCTATCCTTGTCGGCATCGGAGTTTTCAGAGCATCGGGAGCCATGGACATGATGATAAACGGCATCAAATGGGGTGTGGAGGCATGTGGAGGAAACACAGACTTCGTTGGTGCCCTGCCTACAGCCCTTATGAAGCCCCTCTCCGGCAGCGGCGCACGTGGCATGATGGTAGATGCCATGACAACATACGGTGCAGACTCTTTCGTAGGCAGACTGAGCTGTATCTTCCAAGGTTCTACCGATACCACATTCTACATCCTTGCCGTATATTTCGGCAGCGTGGGAATCAGATATACAAGACATGCTGTGGCTTGCGGTCTGCTTGCAGACCTTGCCGGAGTGATAGCGGCAATAGCCATCTGCTACATGTTCTTCTAAAAGTAAAAAGACAATTTATATATTATGGCAAGTTTAAAATCTCTCGCTAAGGACACCGCCATCTACGGACTTAGCAGTATTGTAGGAAGATTCCTCAATTATCTTCTCGTGCCGCTCTACACGGCAAAACTATCTGCGGCAAGTGGCGGATATGGAGTCATCACAAACGTCTATGCATATACGGCTCTCCTGATGGTTATCCTTACATACGGTATGGAGACGACCTTCTTCCGCTTTGCAAACAAGGAAAACGAGAATCCGCAGAAGGTGTATACTACCACTCTCATCAGCGTCGGCTTCACCTCCCTGCTGTTCGTCATCCTCGTTCTGCTGTTCATAAACCCTATTTCTGCGTTTATGGGGTATCAGGACCATAAGTCATACATCTGGGTCATGGCAATAACTGTGGCAATTGACGCATTCCAATGTATACCGTTTGCCTATCTCAGATACAAGAAACGCCCTATCAAGTTCGCCGCCCTGAAGATGCTCAACATCTTTATGGCTATTGCCCTGAACCTCGTGTTCTTCCTTATACTGCCTAATATTTATGACAGCAACGAAGGAACAGGCTTCATCGCACAGATATACAATCCGATGGTAGGTGCTGGATATGCCTTCTATATCAACCTCTTCTGCTCGGCAGTCCTTACGTTCTTCTTCTGGAAGGAGCTGTTCTGCCAGAGATACTCGTTCGACAAGGCTCTTCTGAAGCGTATGTTCTCTTATAGCTGGCCGATCCTTGTGCTCGGCATCGCCGGAATACTGAACCAGACGGCAGACAAGATTCTATTTCCTAAGATATACACCGGCCCCGATGCCCACACACAACTCGGCATCTATGGTGCGGCAAGCAAGATTGCCATGATTATGGCTATGATAACACAGGCTTTCCGATATGCCTACGAACCGTTCGTATTCGGAAAATCCAAAGACAAGGACAACCGCGACACCTATGCCAAGGCAATGAAATACTTCATCATCTTCACCCTGCTTGCATTCTTGGTGGTTGTCGGATATATGGATGTTCTGCGCCACATCATCGGCAGGGACTATTGGGATGGTCTGAAGGTAGTGCCTATCGTCATGGCTGCCGAGATAATGATGGGAGTATATTTCAACCTCTCCTTCTGGTACAAGCTGATAGACAAGACTATCTGGGGAGCTTATTTCTCCGGCATTGGATGTATCGTGCTCATCGCCGTCAACGTCATCTTCGTTCCGAAGTATGGCTATATGGCATGTGCTTGGGCTGGTTTTGCCGGATACGGCACAGCGATGGTCATCTCATATTTTGTAGGACAAAAGAAATACCCTATCAATTATCCGATGAAGGAGATCCTCGTATATGTCCTTATCACCGTGGTGTTGTATTTCTGCATGACGGCAGCCAACAAGAACCTGTCTCTGCCTCTTGCACTCGTTGTAAATACCCTGCTCGGCATTCTCTTCATTGCTTATATAATAAAGAAAGACTTCCCGCTGAGCAGTCTGCCCATAATTGGGAAAAGATTCAGGAAATAAACGGATTCTGTATAAATCATTCCCGATATATACAAAAAACAGAGGTTTTGCAAATAAAACAGAAGCAAGACCTCTGTTTTTTACATTAAATATTGATATATGGAATAAAAAACCGTAAATTTGCCGAAAATATCATTAATGACACATATATGAAAAAGAAAACTTCAATCCTTTTCGCCGGAATGATGGCATTGTCCACCCTGCAGGCTAATGCCGATGAGGGTATGTGGACTCTCTACAATCTTCCTGACGCAGTGTATAACCAGATGAAAGAGTATGGCTTCAACCTGCCATACGACGGACTCTACAGTGGCGACAACGCCATTATGAAATCTGTTATCAACTTCTCAGGTTATTGCTCCGGAGTGGTGGTATCACCAGACGGACTCGTATTCACCAACCACCACTGTGGCTTTGAGGCTATACGCTCCCACTCTACTGTGGAACATGACTACATGCTGAATGGCTTCTATGCCAAGTCGTTTGAAGAGGAGCTGCCTAACGAAGACACTTTCGTCAGCTTCATGGTGGAACAGAAAGATATTACTGAAGAGCTGCGCAAGAAAGGACTCTACGACCTGCCTATCGACAAGCAGTCTGCTTTTATCGATTCTGTAGAAAACGTGATGTCGAAAGACATCAAGGCACAGGACTCTACTCTGCGCCTTGAAATCAAGCCTTACTATGAGGGTAACAAGTTCTATGCTACTACATACCGCGACTTCAACGACGTGCGACTCGTATTCACCGTTCCTAAGTCAATGGGAAAATACGGTGGCGAGACGGACAACTGGATGTGGCCACGCCAGACTTGCGACTACTCTGTATTCCGTATCTATGCTGACCCTAAGACCAACGGACCGGCAGCATACTCCAAGGACAATGTGCCTTACCACCCGAAACACTGGTCAAAGGTTTCTCTCGACGGATATAAAGAGGGTGACTTCGCCATGACTGTGGGCTATCCGGGTTCTACAAGCCGTTATCTCTCTTCATACGGTATCAAGGAGCGCCGCGATGCTCAGAATGCTCCAAGAGCACAGGTTCGTGGCGTCAAACAGGATATTATGCAGCGCCACATGCGTGCTGACGAGGCTGTACGTATCAAATACGACTCCAAGTTTGCACAAAGCTCCAACTACTGGAAGAACTCTATCGGTATGAACAAGTGTATCGACTCTATAGGCATCATCCGTCAGAAGCAGGAGTTTGAGCAGCGTATCAAGGCTTACCAGGACAGCACTGGCTATCTGAAAGGAAAGCTCGACTTCGACAAGATGAAGGAGCTGTATGCAAAGCGTATCGGTACATATTATGTTTATACCAACTGGGCTGAGACATTCCGCAATACCAGCGAGTTCAACACTCGTGCAGCAAGGATTCTGAACGGCATGGAAGTGAAGGGTCCAAAGGACAAGCCTGCAAAGCAGTATGTCGTATTTGACGACAACAGCAAGGAGTGGGACGAGGCTCTCGACAAGGATGTTATGGCTGCCCTCATGAAGAACTACCGTGAGCACGTGGATGCAAAGCATCTGCCAGCCTTCTATGCTACTGTTGACAAGGACTTCGGTGGAGACTATGCCAAATATGTAGACTATCTCTACGACAAGTCTATCCTCATGAAGAGCGGCAAGAAGATTTTCTTCAACAAGAAGGGATACAAGAATGACCCTGGAGTGCAGTACGCTATGGATATAAAGGACATCTTCGACCAGCTCAAGGAGCAGATTACTGCTGTAAGCAAGGACATTGAGCAGCAGGAGCGTTACCTCTGCGATGCCAAGATTCGCATGGAGATGGATCTGCCACACTATAGCGATGCCAACTTCACAATGCGTCTGAGCTATGGTCAGGTGAAGAACCTGAACGTTGGCGGCAAGCCTGCTGGTTACTACACTACAGCAGAAAGCATCGTTGAAAAGATGAAGACCGGCGACAAGTTTGTTGACTACTACGCTGAGCCTATCATGCACGAACTGATGGGAGCTAAGGACTTCGGCAAATATGCTGACAAGACAACCGGCAAGATGCAGCTCTGCTTCCTGACCAACAACGATATCACTGGCGGTAACTCCGGCTCTCCTATGTTTGACGGCAACGGAAACCTTCTCGGTCTTGCATTCGACGGTAACTGGGATTCTCTCTCAAGTGATATCCACTTTGACCGTGTTCTTGCACGCTGTATCGGTGTAGACATCCGCTACATGCTTTATCTCATGGACAAATGGGGACACGCAGACCGTCTGCTTAAGGAGTTAGGCGTGAAATAAATAATATATAATTATATTAAAGAACAAACAATCCATTTGAGATCTGTAGCATTTATAGATTTCAAATGGATTATTTATGCAACAACTACTAAAACCTTTTATATTGAAAAACAGAAACGATAAAACACAAATCAAATTATGGGAACGGAAGATATTACATCATTAGCAATATCATTCAACACGTCAGTTCTTGCATAAATCGGCAAATCAAATAATTTTATAGTATATGACATTCAAGGAAACATTAGTAAAAACATTTCAATTTAACAAAGCGACAAGCACCGCAGGAAGAGCAAAGCGGTCAGAATTCTGGTATACAACAGCTATATGCGTTGTCATGTCTGCCATAATAGATGCGTTTTCTTATGTATTAACAGAGAAGATATGGGGCAATGAAGATATAGACTTTTTCTTTACCCTACTTAGCGCATACTTCTTAATAGTGAATATCTCCTGCATGTGTCGGAGAATGCACGACATAAGAAAGTCAAACACGCTACCGGTATGTATTCTTGTCTTTGCGGGTGTTGCATTTCTTGCTCCCCTGCTAAGCAAATTCACTTCACCAGAGATTGCGAGTTACACAGGAATAATACTAAACACCATATCTGCCATTCTACTCGTATATACCTTATACTTATGTACGAAAGACAGCAAATGACGCTTATCTCTAAACATTAAGGGAATAAATGTATAGGTAAAACAATTACAGCCCTATATAATAAAGGAATAGCATATCGGAAAGAATGACGCTTCGTCCCGATATGCTATTTTTTATTTCATTGGGCATTTGTCACATTGCCTTTTTGCAACGCATAACAGCCAAAAAGAACCATGCCACGAACATCAGACGCAACACAATGCTCATATCCACAGGAAATATACCTGCAAAGAACGCGGTCTGCACTTCTACCAGCAACCATGTCTGGCGCACAGAAACCTTTTTCCCCAATATAGAAGAATAGTAGGATGCGAGCAGTCGCACTGGAGTGGAAAACCACCCGGCAATACCTTTTACAAGTTCTGTAAGCTCAAATGCCTTGTTCTCTGTAGCAGTATCTGCTGTCAAAATAATGTTCTTTTCCATATCTTTGTCCTTTCTATATTATTTTCGTTTAATATTTCTGATGCAAAGATAGGAATGCTTTGTGCACAAAATGTTCAAGTGCAAAAGTTTGTTTGTTAAATAAGCATATCGACAGACAGCACTTAAATTAGAAAGTTACCGACTTTCTATGGGAAAGTTACGTAATTTCTATGAGAAAGTTACCGAATTTCTAAAAACAGACAAATCTCTGTTTCTACAGACGGAGCATTATTTCTTCAGCATTGCGAGAGCCTTGTTCTCGGCAGCTTCCATGATTTCGCGCTCTCCAGGACCCTTGTCGTTTATGCCACAGAGATGGAGAATGCCATGGATAATAACGCGATGAAGCTCATCGTCATAGTCCTTGCCAAAGAGTTCGGCATTGGAGCGCACGGTATCGAGAGAGATTACCACGTCGCCGCTCACGATATCGTCCTCGTCATAGTCGAAGGTAATGACATCAGTGTAATAGTCATGACCTAAATATTCGCGGTTCACCTCAAGGATCTTCTCGTCGCTGACGAACATATAGCCCACATCGCCAACTTTCCTTCCATACGTTGCTGCAACGGCCTTTATCCATGCCGAAGTGTCTCGTCTGCGGATTTTTGGCATCCGTACGCCGTCAGAATTGTATGTAATCATAAATGTAGGATTTTATATTATGGTATGAATTTTCTTACGTCCTTACCGAAATGCGTCAGTTCCCTGACTACGCTTGAGCTGATACTCTCCATTCCTGCCTCGGCAAAGAGCAGAACAGTCTCAATACCTGTAAGCTGTCGGTTGATATCTGCCTGCTCACGCTCATACTCAAAGTCCTTAACGCTGCGCACTCCCTTTATAATGAACTCTGCACCCTCGCGACGTGCAAAGTCTACAGTGAGGTCATTATACTGCTTCACCTCAATCTTTGGTTCTCCGGCATAGATACTGATTATGTTAGCCACACGTGTTTCTGTGGTCTGCATATATTTCTTCCGTTCGTTGAACCCCACGCCAATAACGATCTTGTCGAAAAGCGGCAGGGCCCTTTTCACGATAGAGTCATGTCCAATGGTATATGGGTCGAAGCTTCCCACGAATAATCCAATTCTCATATATCGTTGTTTTTTGTTCTTATAGACTTTATTCTTGTATCTCTTATGTATAAGTTATTGCAAAGTTAATGCAAATTATACAAAGTATAAGAGATATTTCAAAATATTTTCAAGCCCTGTCCTGCTTTGTCCTTACTGCCAGCTGATAGATGGACGGCAAGAGGATAAACAGCGAGAATATTATGGCAAGTCCCACTCTCTTGTGGTCGCCGCCGAATATCTCTATAAGGTTGCTGTCGGCAAACTGGGGCATCATTCTCGCCACGACGAACACTATAGTGTTGTTTACCCAATGATATACGATGCCCGGCAGAACGCTTCCCGTGCGGCTATATATCCAGCCGAGAAAGAGTCCGGCAATGAAGGCATGCGGCATCTGTGCCGGATTCATGTGAATAAGAGCAAAGAGCAATGCGGATATTGCTATTGCGCCCCACCGGCTCTTCATCGAGTTCAGCAGCGTACGCAATATGGCTCCTCGCATAACCACCTCCTCTACAAGAGGGGCAAAGATGCAGATGGTGAAATAGCCATAATCGTTGTTGATGATATCCGTCATGCTCTCACCTACTAAGTCAGGCAGCTTAGGCATTATCTCATCAAGGGCAGATTCCGGGATTATCGCTCCTACGCCAACGAGGCAACTCCAGAAGAGCACGCTCCACGGCTTGCTTTGGAAGTATGCCGGAGAGAGCACGCACCACTTCTTGCGCACAAAGACAAACAGCACCAGCACACTATATACCGCCGATGTAAGAATCATTGCATTTGTCCCACCGTCCTTACCGGCTATCAGTTTCCACACTGCCGGTATTATCATTCCCGATACGGCTACTATACAGATGAAGGTTATCAACTGTATAGCTACGCCTTTTGCACCACTTGGTGCAGCTGTTTTATTTATATTATCTACCATATTTCTTGATATTTATAGTGTTACACACTTTCTTGTCTCCTCCTCGTCCTTCTTCAACTGCTCCATCAGAGCCCTTTCCGACGGGAATCGCTGTTCTGAACGAAGACGCTTAACGAAAGAGACTGTCAGTCGTCTGCCATAGAGGTCACCGTGATAGTCGAGGATGTTCACTTCCATTGTCGTTGTGTCGCCATTAAATGTAGGGCGGTTGCCGATGTTCATCATTGCAGGATACGTCGTGCCGTTATCAAGAGTGGCAATCATGGCATAAACACCTTGTGCAGGTATCAGTTTACGAATGCCGCCCATATCGATGTTTGCCGTTGGAAATCCCATCTTCCTTCCCTCCTGCACACCACTGACAACCGTTCCCGACAGACAATATCTATAGCCAAGACACATGGCAGCCATTTCGACTTCGCCCTCGGAGAGGAAAGCACGGATAACGGAAGAGCTTACATTCACACTGTTCAGCACAAAGGCCTTGGCACGGATAACCTCTATGCCTAACTCCTTGCCATAAGCGACATAGTCGTCGAAGCCCTCAGTACGGTTGTGTCCGAAGCGGTTGTCATAGCCAATGATAAGGCTGCTCACTCCAAGCCGTTCCTTAAGCACCGACTTCATGAAGTCGTATGCCGACAGGGAAGCCGTTTCTTTGTTAAACGGCAACACCTCACAGCGGTCCACTCCCGACTGTCTTATCCTCTCCACTTTCTCTTCCAAAGAGCTAAGCATCTGCGGCTGATAATCACTACGAAGCACTTCTCGCGGATGTTTGTCGAAAGTAATGACCATAGAAAGCAGTCCCTCTGCCTTTGCCACTTCCTTCACCTGTTCTATAAGGAAGCGGTGTCCACGATGCACACCGTCGAAAAATCCTATCGTTGCAACACTCTTACCATTCATAATTCATCTAATAACCAATAATCAATCAATATAACCAACCATCAATCAACAAAAAAATATCCACCGATCAACAGCTATTATTCGTTAACCAACAGTCCTCCCCACTCGTCTCCATTACTCACGTGCAGCGTACGGATTCCAAACTCTTCTGCCGCCTTGCAGTTGCTTATGGAGTCGTCGATAAAGAGAGTCTCCTCTGGTTTCGCCCCTGTTCCGTCGAGCAATGCTGTGAAGATTCGTGGGTCCGGTTTCGTAAGTCCCATATTATATGATATGAAGGTCTTGTCGAAATAATATTCCGGTGCATGGCCAGACTCGGGAAAGAACAAATCAACAGACTTGTTCCAATGCACCGAATTGCTGTTGCTAAGCAGGTAGATGTTGTAGTCCTTATGCAGCTTCTCCACCAGCTTCAAACGACGGACAGGGATATCCGTAAGCAGTTCACCCCATGCCTCACAGATTTCCTTGTCTGTTGCCGTACATCCTGAAGCACGATGACGTATCTCATCACAGAACTCTTTCTCTCCAATCTTACCCAACTCAAGGTCGAGGAACATGTCTATCTGCTTACACTCGTCCACATAATGGGCTATCTCGCCAGCCCCTATGCGCTCAAGAGCCTCAATACACTTGTGTCTGTCGAGATTGACAAGTACACAGCCAAAGTCGAAAACTATGTTCTTTATACCTTTTAATATATTATTCTCCATTCTTCTTGTTTTTCCAGTTAATAATCATTCTCCACATCTCACCGAGCCATAACATAAGCGAGGTGCCACATATTATATATATCCACTCTGAGAGAGACAGAGGAACGGTGCGGAACATCTTTCCACCGAAGGTTACTATCACCCACTGTCCGAACAGTATCATTGCCATGATGCCAAGAAGTCCACGGTCTTTGAATATGCCATGGAGGGCGGACTTGCCACTGCCAAGAGCTTTTGCATTGAGAAGATTCCAGAACTGCAGCATAACGAAGGTCGTGAAGAACATCGACAGTTCATGCTTCTGCACTTCACCGTCATTCTGCAGACAGTGGATAAGATATGCAAACATCACGACAAACATAACCATTCCTATTCCCAATATACTTTGCAGCATGGGCTTGGTGATTATAAAGTCGGTCTGTCGGCGTGGTTTGTCGTCAAGGACATCCTTTGTCGGTGGCAGCGAGGCAAGAGCCATTGCAGCAAAGGTGTCCATGATAAGGTTCACCCATAGAATCTGTGTCACCGTGAGCGGCATCTCCGTACCTATTATAGAACCGGCAAGCACGAGCAGCAAGGCTGCCACATTAACCGTAAGCTGGAAGAAGAGGAAACGCTGTATGTTCTTGTACAGTGAGCGTCCCCACATCACAGCATTCACGATACTTCCGAAGGAATCGTCGAGCAATGTCATGTCGCTGGCATCCTTTGCCACACTCGTGCTTGAGCCAAGCGACAGACCAACATGGGCATGGTTCAAGGCCGGGGCGTCATTAGTGCCGTCACCAGTTACCGCTACCACCTGACCATGCTTCTGAAGCATGGAGACAAGGCGCTGCTTGTCGGTAGGACGAGCCCTGCACATCACCTTAAGACTGTCTACACTCTTATAAGCCTCATCGTCAGTCATTGTCGCAAAGTCAGAACCCGATACGATAGTATTGTCGTCACCCTCGCCCTTCCATATTCCTATTTGCCGGGCTATCTCCTTTGCTGTGGCGGCAGTGTCGCCTGTAACGATCTTCACGTCTATTCCTGCCTTCCGACATTCCTCTACAGCTCCCGGCACATCCTTTCGGATTGGGTCTGAGATGCCTACAACGGCCTGTGGTGTCATATTGCAAAGACTGCTTGCCGCTGTTTCTATATCAGTATCATCCTTAAGCTCCCTGTATGCAAAAGCCAAGGTGCGCATCGCCTTGTTCTGCCACCCTTGCAGGAGGGTATCTGTCTCCTGTTGCACGGCATCATCAACAGTACAAGCGGACAAAATTATTTCCGGAGCTCCTTTGGCAAAGAGTATTATCCTGTCATCCACCTTTACTACCGTAGCCATATATTTCCTCTCGGTAGAGAAAGGCAACTGGTATACGGTTTCCACACTGCCTCTCAAGGCAGTATAGCACGTACCATGGGCTTTCAGCCATAGGAGCAAAGCCACCTCCGTAGGGTTTCCTATTCCTCTGTCATTGTCCTCGGAGTCGAGATGAGCCGTAGTGTTAAGGGCAAAAGCCTTCGACAACAGGTCCTCGTTACCATTCAGAATCTTCAGGTCGGCAACCTGCATACGGTTCTCTGTCAGCGTGCCTGTCTTATCAGTACATATCACTGTTACAGCACCCATAGTCTCACAGGCATGCAGCTTTCTCACAAGATTATTGCTCTTCAGCATACGTCGCATGTTGAGGGCAAGGGCAAGGGTTATTGCCATCGGCAGTCCTTCCGGCACAGCCATCACGATGAGCGTAAGAGCCATCATGAAATACTGCAGCACCACTTCTGCCATCTTGAAATAGTCATTGGTGTGCCACAGCGGATTAACGAGTATGTCGTGTACGAGGAATATAACAAACGGGGTGACAGACAACGCAATGCCGAACTTACTGATTATCTTTGCCAACCTGTCGAGTTGCATGGCAAGAGGCGTCTTCACATTTGTTGTCTCCGCACTCTTGCGAGCCACCTTGCCTATTTCGGTCTTATCGCCAACCGCAGTGACGCGGTATTCTCCTCTGCCGTTCATCACCATCGTGCTGCGAAGCACCTGGTCTATGGCGTATGTACTTTCGTTTTCTTCGCTGCTATCTCTGCCCCCGACTCTCTTTTCCGCTATCGGTTCTCCCGTAAGCGAAGACTCATCCACCTGCAGGTTGACAGCTTTCAGCAACTGTCCGTCAGCAGGAATCTCGTCACCTGTCTCTATCAATACAATATCGCCGACCACTATTTCACGGCGTGGAATCTCTATTACATGACCGTTTCGTCTCACCTTCACCGGCTGTTCCTCGCTGATAGAGGTAAGCACGTCGAACTTCTTGGCGGCATCCTGTTCAAAGATGAAACCTATTGTCGTGGCAAGGAATATTGCAATAAAGATACCGATTGTTTCTATAAAGTCGTTTTCTATAAATGCCAATATCAGAGAAACGACAGCCGCAACAAGCAATATCTGAATTATCGGGTCTTTGTATTTCTCAAAATATAGTTTCCAGATGCTCGGTCGTTGTGGCGGAGTGAGAATGTTCTCGCCGTGTTTAAGTCTGCTGTCATCCACCTGCTGTGGTGAGAGTCCGTTCAGACTTATGTTGCATTCTGTTTCTTTTTCCATATCTGGCTGATAACGTTATATATTATATAATGTATATAAAATTGCATTGCAAAGGTAGCATAAATAATGCAATATCTTAGTTTGTCGCTATCCGACATAGTCTTTTTTACGCTTATTTTGCAAAAAAATCACAAATATATCACATAAGACATTGATTTTTTACCATAAAATTTGGTAATACGGACTAATACCATTACCTTTGCACTCGCAAACTTGACCGCATATCGGTTGAGCTCGGGCTTTTAGCTCAGTTGGTTAGAGCAACAGACTCATAATCTGGAGGTCCTAGGTTCAAGCC
>OQWM01000807.1_pt1 | contig 20900 bp, 18 predicted proteins | sample 1691531 | NCBI WGS metagenome assembly OQWM01 (sample SAMN03418257, study PRJEB22391) | human gut metagenome | biome: human-gut; feature: organic feature; material: feces | host: Homo sapiens | place: Tanzania | collected 2013-01
CGCAGGCGACACATTTTTAAGTTTTATATTCTAAAACTATATTACGGTGTCACTGTGTCACTAATAAAAACGCGTTGATTTTGCTGTTGCTGGCGCGCATTCAGCTTACTGGTTGCATTTCGAATTTCTATGTTTAACTGGGCTAAACATTTCTGAAACGCGTTGCGACCCTGAATCTGTCTGACCACGCTGCAATCAACTGTTTTATTATCAACCATGACATTTGGCAAACCAGGCGACACATCGTTTTTGCTGCTTTGGTCGTTTTTGCTGCTTTGGTCATTTGTGCTGTTGTTTGTTGTCAGCCCTGCGCCACTAGCGTTACTGACCACGACACCGACGTCATTTGCCAATTGTTTGCGCAATTCGGTTGTAATATTCGTGCCGCCATTTGACATTTTGTAAATCAGGCTATAATTGCTGCGCAGGCATGTAAAAACCTCTGCCGTGGTGTTCATATTGTTGCAATTCTGTGCCATCGCCAGATAGATATTTTTATCACCTGTATCGCCATACGCGCCGGACGCAGCCCCACCAGACGTTGTGCCAGCACCCGCGGCCTGTAATTTAGTGGTCAAAATCGCCTTTTCCAGTTGTGTTTTCAAACGACGCATCGTCGCGTCCAGATAATCATACTGGGCCTTCATCTGTTGCGTCATAATTGTTGTTTTTAACGCAATGACGTCTTTCATTTCCTGTTTGTCGGCAGCCACAGACGAATTTTCTGTTTTGCCAATATTGTACACATGCGTTGTGCACATTGCGTACTGTGGCAGAATATAATCGCACGTTGTGGCGTTTGCGTCCGCAGACAGCGACGTGCCGGTTGCGTCTAGTTTTGCGCACATCTTGGCCGGAATTGTTTTCAGGGTTGCGTGTTTCTGCAAATCCTGTAATTTATCGCCAACCTGACAAAAGATTACGCCATTATTTTCTGGTGTTTTGTCACCAGTAAATGCGGCGGGCGCATCTTGTTCAATAATGCGTTCCAGTGTTTCAATATCAATCGTTGCCTGTTTTTTGCGATTGCGGAACAATACAGAATTATCCAAGGCCTCGGACGCACAACCAACGCGGATTGATTGACTTTCGTCACCTTCGGCAATATTCAGCCATTCACGACGAACATCTTCGGTACTGGTCAGCATTCGCACCAACTGGCACCCACCGTCGGACATAGGCACAACCTGACCCACACGGCAAGATTTATTATTCCCCAGAACACCTGTTGAAATTGTTTTTGTACAAGGCACTTGCTTATCTAATTTTGTATCATATCTGACACATGCCCCATCATCTATGATACCAGTATCTATTGTCGCGACAGACACACCATTCACGCAATTCTGTGCGGTATAGTGCATAACCTGACCTGCGCTGCACATATATTGTGCCCACGCATTACACGTGCCGTTCAGCATCATGTAAATATCGGAAATATCAACACCAACCGACTGCGCCAGAATCAGGGCATCATAAACCTCGTCCAATACTGCATTGTATGGTTCAAAGAAATTCATTGCGCGTTGCTTGAACGCCTTGACCCGATGCGGGCCGGTGCAATTATTGCCCGATGTATCACACCCAGCGTATGTAAAGGCATCTTGCATTGTTTTCTCTAACGCCTTCATCTGGGTTTCAGAATTTTCAATTTTTTCGTAAATCTGACCCGTGATTTGTTCGCGCGCCAATGTGTCAGCCGACACGCCCGCCGCGGCCGCTGCATTTTGCGCCGCCGTCAGACCATTGTCAGGCGCAGCAACCGTGTCAGACACGGACGATGTTGCCGCAGTTTGCGATGCCGCCTGTGCCGCTGCAAATTGTTCCTGTTGCTGGGCCAGTGCACTCTGTAATTGGGCGACCGTGTCGGCATTTTGCTGGGCCATTGTTTGCTGCATTTGCTGCATTTGGGCCTGCATTGCCTGTAATTGTTGGGCATTTTGTTGTGCTGCCGCATTTGCCGCGGCCGTTTGTGCCGCCGCGTTTTGGGCATTTACCTTGGCCGTGGAATTAGCGACCAGTTGCGCCGCAATATAAGAAACCAAATCTGCCCCATATTGCTGGCACGCATCATTTGATTTAACACAACCGTCAACAATAGACGTTGCAACCGCCATATCGGTACAACCGCCAGATGCACACTTTGGCTGGGCACAGCGCAGAACAATCGCATTACAATTACCGAAATCAGCAGTGGCCGGTGCGCCAGCCGCACTGGTGCGGCTGTTCATCAATGTATTCCATGTGTTATTGTTCACCGCCCCAGAATTACCGTTATATGCGGTCAAATTATTGCCACGGGTTGATGCAACAACGGCCAACGCCGTGTCCGCAGACACCAGCGACAAGGCCACCAACAAAAATCTTGCTATGGGTTTCATACTCTCTCTGTTACGTGTAATTTTAACATAAAAACCACGCACTGGAAAGATAAAAAACACATTCGGGTGCAATTTTTGCCACAACTTAAACATTGTTGACAAAATAATAATTTTGTATACCATGTAAAATATGATTATTTCAAATGGGATTCTTTTGTCGGTATCAGACGATGATTTAACCACAGACGGCGCATTGTGTGTGCCGGACGGGGTTCGTCGTATTGGTGCACGCGTGGGATGCAATATGCCACATATGCGTGCACTGACATTGCCCAATACATTGACAGATGTTGGGGACGAGGCATTTTGTTATAATCACAATCTGGCACACATTAAATTTGGCGCAGACACAATAAAAATATCAGACAACGCATTTATTGGCATAAACCAAATAAAAAAACTGACCATTCCACACACCTGGACAGAACTGGCCGAAAATCTGGAACACATAATTTCTGATAATTGCATAGTCACGCGCGATATGGGCAACGGCACATTGCAAACGTTTCCAATGGTACGTATCCGCCACAAATTATTCTATGAAAAATCGTGTCGCAAAATTTCTGGAATCGATGTACGCGACTTGCTGTTGCCACAGTTTGATTCAAACGGCATATGCGGCCCGTCATATACCGCATTATGTTTTGACAGATATGCATTTATAAGCAAGACGCTGGACGCGGCACTGGACGCGGCACGGCGCAAGAAAATAATGAACGATTTTCAATACGCAATGTGGAAAAATATGGCGCAGCGCAGAAAAACAAAGTTCGATGAAAATATTGATGCCGTGATTCTGGGGGCAGCGCACAGAACACTGCACGAACACCCGCACGCAAACACCACCACGCGTAACGTAATGCAAAACTGGGCCAACCGCATCCCCGAAATATTCGCCGACATTATGGCATTTATAAAAAAATACCCTTTGCGGCACGACCTGTATGAATTACAGGGAATAAATTTTGATAAAATGATGCAAATCGTTGCGCCAGTGGCGCGTGGCACAATGTCAAAATCTGCGACCCGCCGGTTAAAGCACGCACCGGTTGATGCCGCCGAAATGAACGCAATGGCATTGGTGGGTTATCAAAACCCAGGGGCATTTCCATACGAATGGTTGCAACAGATTCCGCGCGACAAACGTGGGGCGGCAACGGCGCGCCTGCACAAGATATTCAAAAACGCCGCAATAAAATCGTACTGCGCCGACACGCCCGATGCATGCAATCGCATGATGCCCGCAATGGACGATTTGGAACAGAAAATGTCGCGCGTGCTGAAACAGCCCGTTGAAATTATGTATGTCGGGGGCGGATGCTTTGGTAAAACGCATATGATTTTTGTTGGCGATGCGCCGGCATACATTCTGAAAACATATCACAGCGATTGCGAACACGGATTTTTTGCTACGTGGGCACACGATACGGAATTACAAAATTCTTTCTTGCTGTCGGGACGCAAGTATTATGGCGATTTGCACTGGCGTCAGATTGAAACCGCAGGCATCAGTATTCAACGTGGCGAGCGATATCTGATATGCAAACTGGCCGAAGGTAAGCGCGACGGATTGCCCAAACCACCATACGAACAATTCAAATGGTATAATGTATATGACCATTCTGATAATCTGATTGGTAATACATTGATTGATTGTGGTGCACTGGAAATTATACCACAATTCCAGACAAAGCCATATATGCGCAAGATTATCAATACAGTTCTGTACCGGCCATTTAATGAACTGAATATGATACAGAAAAAATATAACGCCGAACAAATTCGCACGGCGGTTGAGTTTATGAATGCCCGTATGACCCCAAGCACCATCAAACGCGATGAAATCTGTCGTAAATTACAGTTTTTGTCACAACACATAAAGTGATGCTGCAAAATTAAAAACGCCCCACACGGGGCGTTTTTGTTATTCAATGCTGGTGGTAATGATATCACCGTATGTGCCGGCTTCGTCCCCGCCAACATAGCAACTGATATGTTTACCAACGCTGTTCATCCATTCGTTGTACGCGGCCTTTTGCGCGGCGTCCATATTCGAATCCTGAATGTCGCGTGTTGCGCGGTTCAACAAGAACGCACCCGCCGTACCAACAACCGCCGCACCAACGGTTGAACCAATCCATGTCTTGCCCTGTGCGCTGGATTTGTTACCAGATGTGCTGGCTTTACCGGATTGAAGCTGGCACGCATTACCCAAACGATCCAACGTGGCATTATAATTTTTACATATGTTTTTATTTGTTTCACCTGTACAACTTTCTGGCAAATTTTCGAATGCTTCCGAAACCGAATCTTGAATTTCTTTATCAACATTCAACTGTGACGCAGAATCGATTGCCATTTTCACGTCGTTTTGAATCTTGGCTTTATTTGTATCTGTGCTGTTTTCATCGACTTTGGCACTAGCTACATACGAGTTGCACAATCTGCTTTGTGACGCCGTGCTGTTTTTGTCGACAGAAACATTGTTCAAACCGGTCAGTTTTCCGAACGCAGAACCATCTTGCAAACTGGCCCCCAGATATGCGCCACCAACCGATCCGCCCAGCGCACCCAATACAGTCATCCAATCACGTGTACGTTTTTGGATTTTTGCCTTGTCTGCGGTTGCGTCATCGGCAACGGCGTTGGCGATTTCTTCCAATTCAGAATTTGGAATCCAACTGCCGCATGTGAAACTGTCGCCGACTGCAAAGTATGCGGTTGACCAATTTGTGCCGTCCTGCAATTTTTCCTGAATGCGTTTGTCATCAGATTGCAGTGTCACACGCACGCGGCAGAACGAACCATACAAATCGTTGCTGGCCACAAACTGGTTTGCTTTCAGACCATTGACTGTGTATGTCTTGGGCACTTTGGTGGATTTCAATTTTACCCACATATATGTGCCGCCTGTGTCCTTGGCCCCCATGACGCCGCCCTGATTGCTGGACAGACACATGTTCTGTTCCTTGGTCAATTTGGCGTTGTATTTTGCCTGTGCTTCTTTTTCAATGTCATAAATCAAATCTTTGAACAAAGACGATGCCGCCTGTGTTTGCAGATATGTTGTGTATGAAACCATAACTGGTGTGTCGTACACATTGCCGTTTTCATCAACGGTGTTGCAAACGCCTTGGTCGCCGTTTTTGGCCATGCAGATGGCATTACCATTTTCATCGTATGACTGGACATTTTCCATATCCGCGGTCACCGATGTTGCACCGCCCGCATCAATCCAGCCATCACGTACGGACGTTGCATCAGACCATGCGCCCGTGCCAGATTTATTCTGAATCTTTAATTTATTCTGTTCGATTGCCAAATGCTGTTCGCACACAGATGCGTTTTTGACCGTATCCAAGCACAATCCCAACACAACCGTGTAATCCAAGACACCACCAACCTTGTTCATAGATTTGTTAAATGAACCGTCGCCCGTGCTGGTCAGGTTGGAATAGATATCTGTACGATTACGATAGCAATTTACGTAATCTGAACCACACATTGCCTTGACACAACTGGTCGCGACGGACTGGCACTGCTTTTTCATTTGGGCAATGGCCGCATCGCTGTACGTGTTTGCCAATGTCGCGTTCAGGGATGCAACAACGCCAATCGGATCGGCACCGGCACCACCATCGTATTCTGGGAACAATGCCTTAAACGCGCCACTGTTAATATATGCATATGAATATGTGCCGGTTGTATTTGGATTTGCCGCTGCATATTTGCAATACAGGTCAGTATTCACAACCGCTGCACAACCGGTCTTGATTTCATTATAACTGACCGAATTGTTGATGGATTTATCGGTTGCACCAAACACCTGAGAATAGCATGCCGCGCCGTTACCGCCACCACATACACGCATTGCGCATGTTTTGATTGTATCAACGCACTTTTGCTTTGCACGGGTATCAAATTTTTCAACCAAATCCGTGATTTTTGCCTTCATCGCAGTGTTCATGCGTGCAGCATACGCTTCGTCATAAACCTCTTCCTGATTGTCGGCATCTTTTAACTGGGACGCGGTTGGCATTGCGCCATTGCCCAAGAACGTGGCATAGCAATATTTGTTTGCACCAACGGTGTCCATGCAAGAATTTTTAATGTATGCCGCAATGGCAGATGTGCTGACCGTGTCAGCAGCAGTTGTTGATGCACCCGTTGTCGCGTCGGCATTGCCACTGTTGATACCATCAACCAGTGCAGTTGTCTGGGTTGATGCGTTTTCGTAACATTTGTATGGGTTCGTTGCGCATGCGTTCAAGATACATTGATCAACAACCTTGTAACATGTGGACACGGCGTTGATTGCCGCCAATGCCGCCCCCTCTGATATCATTTGACCGATACGGCTGGTCGCCGCAGGGGTTGTTGTGGTTGTCGTTGAACCAAACAATTCGATTTTACCATCGGATTGGCAACGCGCCAATGTAGAATCGCAGAACACCATCTGCTTTTTGAATTCGGTATTTGTTGTGCACAATTCAAAGTCCGCACCACAAACATTTTCTTTTTTCAAACATGATGTATAACGCTTTACACAGTTTGATGTATCATATCTGTTTGAAATTGCCGCCCCATCAATCAACTGGCCCAATACACTGCCGTTGGTGGGGTATGTGTAATCTGTAACCTCGCCATACTGATTCTTGGACGCGACGTTGGACAGCGCGGTTGTATTTGACGTACCGAACAAACTGGTAATCCCAGACGCGCTGCATTGTGCCAATGTGGACAGGCATTGTGGCATTTTCGCGTGGAACAGAACCTTGGTCGTGCATTCTTCGAATCCACTGCCACAGGCATCAGCCCCCTTGATACAAGAGGTATATGCATCGATACATTCGGCGTTAGCCAACAAATTCGACGTGGTTGTCGTTGACGTTGTTGTGCCCGTCACATACGTTGACATCGTCGGCATACGACGCGCCGCATTACCCATCACACTGGGGCGTGCAGTTGCCGCATATGCCGCAGGCAAACATGCCAAAATCGCCACAAAACTGATAGATTTTTTCAGTAAAAACATTCTGTCCACTCCATTATTTATGATTTAGTATATCATAAATTCCCACATTGATAAAGAAAAAACTAAGAAATCACAGGCAAAAATCACGGGGGCGATGTGCCCCCGAATTTATTTTTACCCGATGTCGTCCAAAATACATTTCAGCGTTTCCATATCGTCTGGCAGGTGCGATTTGAAATGCACACGTTCGCCCGTGGTCGGATGATTGAATTCCAGATATTCGGCATGCAGCATCTGACCGTTATGGTCACGCAAAAATTCCAGCAAATCTGGGTCACGGGTGCTGGCCAGCCGACCCGACGCGCGACCATAGACCGGATCACACAAGACCGGAAATCCGTGCGCTGACAGGTGGACACGTATCTGGTGTGTGCGGCCGGTCAACAAATTACAACGAAATGCTGACACGCCCGCGCGTGGCCATACGGACATAACGTTCACCTGTGTATGGGCGGGCTTGCCCCCAGATTTGACCATTGTCATTTTCTGGCGGTTGCGTGATGAACGGGCGATGTTGCCAGTGATGTCTGCCCCCTCCCAATTTGGAATGCCCCAAACAAATGCGACATAGCGACGCACCAAATCGTGGGCAGAAAATGTTTTTACCAACGCACGAAACGCCGCATCTGATTTTGCAAAGACCATAACGCCACTGGTATCTTTGTCCAAACGGTGCACAACCCCAGGGCGCGTATCCCCGCCCAATGTCGACAAATGACAATGTGCCAATATGTTTTGAACCAATGTGCCGGTCTTGTTCCCCGCCGATGGGTACATAACAACCCCGCGTGGCTTATCAATGACGATTATGTCGTCGTCCTCGTAAATAATACCTAAATCAAAGTCCGACGATATATTGTCGGCGGCAATGTCTGATTTTGGTGCGGGAACGTCAACCGTTATAGTGTCCCCCGCACGCAGACGCGTTGCCGCACGGGCATCGCCACCGTTTAATAAAATCTTGAAACGCTGAATTTCACTGCGCGAAAATTCTGGCATCTGGTCGGCCAAGAATTTGTCCAAGCGCAACCCCACACCGTCATCGGAAACTGTAAATGAACGAATATCAGACATTACAAACCTATTTATATTCTGACCAATCACGACCACGCGTACAACGCGATAAATCAATAGACAATTCGCGTGCATCGGCGGTGACTGGGCACGTTAACATACCAGTACTGACCGATTGGTCGGCGTCGCGCGCGGCATTACGATATGTGAATTTTATTTCTGTTGGTGGATACACGCATGCAATCTGCAATGTACCATCGGTTGCACCGTTTGCCCCCAGCCATACGCGCACACCATACCCCAATCCATAGCAAGGGAAACCGTCCAAGTAATACAAAACCAATCCTGAACGCCCAACCAACGATTTATCAATTTTGAACCGACCTGTGTACTGGCGCAGGGTCAGACCGGTCAACGCCTCCCAATCTGCGCTGGTGGAAAAAACGCTGACACGTTTAACGACCGGCTTGTCATCGGCGTACGACGCACCCATCAACATAATTGCAGACATCACCGCCAGCGCAAATTTTTTCATTTCTTTGTCCCCATGTTTGCCAATTCCACAGATACGCGTTTAACCCCCATTGCCGAACCAGACAATGTGTGCGAAAACTGAACCTGAGTTCCCGCGTCCAGCAATGTTGCCGATGGCATAAATTTCTGTTGTATTACTATGTTGCCATTGGCGTCACGCGCCGTGATAATCAAATCAGGCACACCGTATATTTCATCAGACACATTTTGCACCGTGCCAGCAACCACCAATCGTGGCATACCGTCCGCATCTGCGGCCGTACGCACCGATGTAACGTGCGCAACCAATGGGGCGGCGTTGGCATCTTCTATTTTCTGGCGTGTGATAACAGCAACCGTGAACACAATCGCCGACAGCAACGCACACAATGCCGCAAAGAACATCATTGCCGCACCGCGACCATTACTGCGCGCCGGTGTCCACGTGTGACCACATACCGCACACTTTACCGCGCCCGCACGCAGTGACGGTACGGAATATTCTGTCTGACAAAAATCACATTTTATTTTCATGATTCCACTTATACCACATATTATTCCAAATTCAACAGGCGATATTTCGCACGAACGCGCGTCTGGATTTCAGACAATGCGTTCATAAAATCTGCGACCGTTGCGTTCTGGTTTGTGGCAACTGTTGCAAATAATTGATACGATACCGTGTCGCCACGAGTATCACGCGCCGCGGCTGATGCCATACGATTCAAATCCAACAATGTCATATCTGACATATTGGCCACACCACTTTTTACATTCCAATAGTATGCGGGGTTCACAGAATCTTCTATCATTTTGCTGACGACCAATTTTGGCGTAACCGAACCAGTAAATCCGACCGTCACATACACCGCGGTAATACGGCCCGACGTCATATCCACAGAATCCGTAACACGCAACAATGCAATTTTTGTACTGTCACTGATGGACAGACCACCCAACGTCAAATTAGATACCCACAGGTCGCCGACATTAAAACTGGAAAATTTGCCCACGTCCGCCAATTTTAATGTGCCCGCAACATTCAGTGTGCGTGAATCCGCCGACATAGTGCCAGATACCGTCGCATTTTTTATACCGAACGTACCGTCCAATGTCGGACGCGTTTGGTATATTAAACTGGAAACCGCCGCGCGTCCCAATGTTAAATTGCCAGACAGTGCAACCGATGACGCGCCCAGAAATGCCATATCTGTAATATTATGCCCGCCCAGATTCAGACCCGCCTGCATTGTTGCGTCACTCACATCGTCCGATGGCACGCGCCACAAATACAATGCGTTGTCTAAATTCACGGATGTCGTTGCGACAATTCCATTTTTTGCAACAATTCCCATATCAATATTATCAGCGCGTGACGAGCCAAACGCGCCATACGTGCGTGCATTGTCCACAAACCCCAATTGTCCCGCACCCGTTGCCACAATTTCACGTGTGCGCAGTGGCGTGATATCTGCATCTGACATTACCACAACGCCTTGCAAAGTGGATTTACCACGTACGTCATTTGATTTCAACACGCGTAACTGATAATCACGACCATTTTCCATCAAATTTGTATTCAGGCCATAGTCCGTTAAATCCGCCATTTCCAAGCGTGTGATATTTTTCCCAACTGTTTCCAATAATTTTTCACGGTTGTCAACGATATAGCGTTCCAATGCGCCCTGAATATTTTCCATTTCGCGGGCGATAACAATATTTTCAGCACGACGAACCGCACGCGTTTGATACTGGATTAAAAATGGAATCATCAATGCCGCCAGCGCAACCGACAACAGCAATTCAACCATCATACCGCCACGCGACGTATTTTGTGCAGAAAAAATACGTAATGACCTGTTCATTATTGCGAAACCTCTTTTGGTGTTGCAGATTTCCAACCGCTTTGCATTATCGCGCCAAATTCCGATGCCTTTGGTGCGGCGGGCAATGCTGCACGCGTCAATGTCAATTTAGAAAACGTTGGTGCTTTGGTATTTGGGAATGTCCAATTACCCAATTTTAATGGTGCGTTTGTTGACATCAACAATTCACCAGAAACTGTCAGGCCAAAACTTTCATAAAACACGATTTCTTCGGCGGAAACATATGGGGTTTTGACGGAATTTGCACTGATACCCGTAAAGCCACTGATTGTTCGTGTGGTGTCTGATTTCAAAACCAAATCACGTGCAACATTTACGGACTTGGTAATTTTTGCGCGGTCGGTCACAATGCGCCCATTGGTTGTGTACGCCGCACCATTCATATTGTCCGCGTTAATTGTTCTGAACCCAGAAATATCGCCTGTCACGCGCATAGAATTGATTTTGACACCTGCGCCATCAACATTTGCGCCACGGCGGAAATACGCAGTGTTTGCCGTCATGTCATCAATACCCGCAAATACCGCCGACATATTTTTAACCCGTGCAGACACGCCAGATAACGCGTCAACATTATATATATTGTTGCCGTCCATATTCAAATCACGCAACATGGTATTCAGGTTTTCTTCGTCTGAGGCCGTACGATGCAGGTATTTTGTTGTGTCCAGTCCTGCAACATCACGCGACACACGATACACCAATAATCCCGCATGAAAGTCCGGCGCAGACACCGCCCAATTTGCCCCATATGCCACCCCATCAGGCGACACAACCGCGGCATCTGCGCCAACATGACGCGCGATACGATTTGCGTCCAGTTTATTGTCTGCAACATCAAACACCAAATACACATCGGTAATTGTTGCACCACGAACAGAATACTTGTCAATAAATCCAGATGCAATTGACGGTGATATTTGCGCCAATTCATCGTCTGATAATTTAATCTGGGCAGTATCAGGCCAATGATTTTGGTTCGCACGAACATAATTTAACGTAATATCGCGTAATTCCATAATCTGGCGGGCAATCGCCATATCACGCAGGTTTGACGTTGTGATTGTAATTTGTGAATACAGCACGGGCGCGGCAATCGCAACAATTGCCATGGACAAAATAACCTCTGTCAAACTGGTGCCGCGGGTTGGGCATGATGAAAATATACGCGTTTTAATCACAGTTGCTGCCCCCGTTTAACATACATTGTTTGATATCAATACGCTGTTCCAAGCGTTGCCAAAAATAATACTGGCAAATTATATGTTGCGATAATGATTTCGCGTTATAAGTACCACCCAAGTCCGCAATCAGTGCCTTGCACGTAACCGTTGCGTTATTTGATTCAGATGGTGATTTCAGCGGTGCAATCATGTCATTGCTCAGTGTGCCGATAAATACATCTGGCAATACAGACGTGCCAGCGGGACGAATATCCAATATTACCGCCCCCGATTCCCCATCAGACAATGCGTCGGATGTTTGGTCACGCATTGTGATATTTGATGCGGCGATTGATGCGACACTGATGCCACTGTATGCCGAATAACTTAACGAATCTTCGTCAATATACACATCTTGGCCGCGGGCAGCATTCAAAAATGAATTTATTTCCAATCGTTCAACATTGAAATTTATTCTGTCGCTGACCACGTTGCCACGCACATACCAATTTGCAGGCCCAGTAAAACTGGTGCGGCCCGCCGTCATTGCAAAATCATATACTGATGCAGTATTTGCATTAAATGTTCCCGCATCACCAAATGCCGCAACCGTACGTGCATCAACAGAATCAACCGATAACGCACCACGCGTCAACGACAATGCGGATTCACCGTCCGGACTTTGAAATATCGCCCTGTCCGCAGTGGCGTTTTTAATAGAATTTTTGGACTTGCGCCCATTTTCCGTTCCCGTCAGTGACAACGTTGTAATTTCGCCAGTATCAAAACCCGCGCGATTGGCGACAATACTGCCCACGTTGTTCAACGAATTGCCATTCATTTCCAAATCGGCCAAGAATCCGCCCGCATCCAAATCCGTATCATTACGACGCACAACGTCCGAATACGCGTCGTCCAATGCAATCGCCACCACCAATGCCCCATTGTCTGCCGCGGCATAGAATCCAATGCGACGTACCAATTCCGCCATCTGAATCCCCGACAAATCACCGCCTGTCATTTTCAGATATGCCGACACCTGATTTGAATCCTTGTCAATAACCAGTGCGATATTTTGCCCCAATGCGGTTTGTGGTCTGAACCCCAACGGCAACCCATATGGTTCCAGCAAATCCGTGAATTGTGTACCCGATACCACCGTTTCGTTATACGGCAATGCCGATGCGTTTTCACGAATAAATATGCGTGCCGCCGCCGCGGCATTATCAATCTGGCGTGTGGTGGAATACATCTGGGCGGCCATATCACGCGATGCCAATCGCGACGCAAAAAACGGCATAAACGCAACAATACACGTCAACGCCAACAGTGCCTGTAATAAAAAGTTTCCGCTTTGATTCCGTGGCAAGTGGTATGCCCCCTCCTACATACCGAACAGAATAGCAACTGAAAAAAAATATTGCAATCAGTTTTAAGATGATTTAACATCAGTTTCGTTTAGAGAGTTGGCGACAGAAATCGCCGGAAATAATTTCCTTTTGAAACAACCGAAACAAAATGCAAAATAAAAAAAACCAATCGTCTGTCGGGCTGATGATTCAGCGTTGTCACAAATGGCGTCAAAAAAGAAAACAGTATATTGATCAGGCACGTCAAACTGCCGATGAAGTTGAACGCGAACGCCTGTTGCAGGCCGCAGAACATTATGGCCGTATCGTTGCCGCTGAACAGGGTAAAATTGATTCCACGCGTACCCCCGCGGACAAGGTTTCAGTACCAGAAATTGATACAGAATCTGATGACACAGTCACATCGGACGAGGTCGAGGCCCCATTGCCTGATTTCATATTAAACTGACACAGAATCGTGTTCTAAATTTTGTTGAAATTTGACTGTGTTTTGCTATCCTGCGAACAAAAGGAAGTTTAGTATGGACAGCAATTACACAGTTTTAGCACGCAAATACCGCAGCCAAGATTTTCAATCACTGATTGGTCAAGATGTTTTGGTAAAAACACTGACCACCGCAATCAATACCGGACGCATTGCACATGCGTATATTTTTACTGGCATTCGTGGTACTGGGAAAACCAGTACGGCCCGCATTTTGGCCAAGGCGTTAAATTGTCTGTCATCGGATGGGCCAACCGCCACACCGTGCGGGGTATGCGAAAACTGTCGCGCGATTGCCGCGGGTCAGCATATTGATGTTATGGAAATCGACGCGGCATCACACACAGGCGTTGACAATATGCGCGACATCTTGGACGCGGCCCAGTATCGCCCAACCAATGGTCGGTACAAGGTTTATATTATCGACGAAGTTCATATGCTGTCGACATCGGCGTTTAACGCACTGCTCAAAACACTGGAAGAACCACCTGCACACGTTATCTTTATTTTGGCAACAACCGAAATTCGCAAAGTGCCTGTGACCATTCTGTCACGATGCCAGCGTTTTGATTTGGCGCGCGTGCCGGTTGAAACATTAAAAAAACATTTTGCGTGGATTGCATCACAAGAAAAAATTGAATTATCTGATGCGGCAAACGAATTATTGGCGCGTGCCGCTGATGGTTCTGTGCGCGATGGATTATCATTGCTGGATCAGGCGATTGCACAAACCGGCGGGCATGTTGACGAAGCGGCCGTGTTGGCCATGCTGAAACGCGCGGACAGCGGGGTTGTTGTCGACCTGATGAATACGGTGTTGTCGGGCGATACCGCCGCCGCATTGGAAAAAGTTGACCAGATTTACACCAATGGCGCAGACCTGTCTATGCTGTTGACCGATATGATGGAATGGACGCATTGGGCAACACGTATGCACCCTGCCCTGCACGCGGGCGACGTTTCTACATCGCCGTACACAATGGATCAGCGCGAACAGATTCAGAAAATCAACGAACGTATTTCGTTAAATACGCTGTCCCGTATATGGCAGGTTATGGTTGCAGCCGTGTCTGAATTACAGGCGTCTGATAATCAAAAACAATGTTTTGATATGTTGATTGTGCGGTTGATGCATATTGCCGATATGCCATCTGTGAACGAAATTTTGAAGCGTCAACAGATGGAACGTGCAAATGCGCCTGTGTCCGCACCAGTCGCCACGCCTGCGCCCACGGCGGACGCACCAAAGTTTCTGAAAATTACATCGGCGGACATGTTGCGCGACGAATTGAAAAAGAACAAAGAAATTATGTTGCACGCGTATTTTGATAATAACATAGAGGTTGTTGATTTTACCGACGGAACAATCAAGTACTTTGACCGTGGCAACGACGAAACATTTGCATCAAAACTGGCCATGTGGTTGCAAGATAAAACGGGACACGCGTGGACACTTTCGCGTGAAACAGAATCACATCATGTTCAAACGGCCGCTGAACAAAATCAAGTGGCGTTGGAATCAGACCCGTTGGTGGCCAGCGCAATGGACTTGTTCGAAGGCGCGCAAATCGTTGGTTCAAAATAAATCACGTAATTCGGAGGGAACACATGAAAACAGAATCTGGACGTTCATTGATAGAGGTTATCGGGGTACTGGCCATTGCTGGTATCATGACCGCGTGGACAATGGGTTTGTACGGTGTTGTGCGCAACAACACACGTCGCCACATTGCCAGCACCGAATTACAACAAATTGCCCAGAACACAAAATTATTATTACAAATGCGCGGTGATTATACCGGCGTATCGGTTGACTATTTGATAAAAGAAGGTGCGTTAAAAAGCAATGCCGCACCGATTGGTGGGGCGGCGTGGTCTGTCACATCATCGGCAGATGGAATGTCTTTTTCAATCAATCTGGTTGAACTGACGCAATCGGAATGTGAATATTTTTCGACCGCTGCGCCATCGTGGGCAACATCAATTATGGTAAATGGTTCAACATATGACCCAGACACCAGATGTTTTTCATCATCAACAAATCAGGTTTCATTTATCGTTGAATAGTGTAATAAAAATCTTTGCTGGCCTGGCCATAATAACACTGTGCGGTTGCATGACGTATCACAGTCCGAATCGCAGCCAGTGGCCGCTGTACCTGCGCGGGGCCAGTTTTACCGACATGACCGAACCCGCACGCATTGCCAAACGCCCCGTGTATTTGGGGTCGGGGGGCAAACTGATTTCAAACGAAACATTACCAAACAGTGCCGAATACGGGGACAAGGTTGCAAATGACAATGCCGCTGCGGTGCAATATATGGCAAATGTTGAATACACATTGTATGACGCGTTACGTAAATCCGGCATTTCTGTTCAGCGTGCGGGCACAGACGTTGTTGTAATTCTGGTGCGTGATGCAATTATGGAACTGGACGCCCCAGAAATATCGGCAACGGGGGATGACACACTGCGCACGATTGCAAAAATATTGAACAAGTATGACGCAACATTTATTGAAATTGCGGGCTATACCGATGCAATGGACGCAACATCTGCGCGCGCACTGTCAATGGATATGGCGCAACGTGTTGGTGTGCATTTGGCCCAGCATGATATAAATACCGCACGTATGTTTATTGTTGCGCGCGGGGCATCACGTCCGATTGCCGCCCAAGATGACATTGGCCGTCTGACCAATCGTCGGGTTGAAATTCGTATTGTTCCAGCACGATAATTTGGCGGACAACTTTCCCTTTTCATTTGAAAATTTTGTTGCTATACTGCGACCAGAACAATTTAACAAAGGAAGGTAATCATGGCAAACACACCTAAAACACCGGTGAATCCATCGGCAAAAAAATACGCACGTACTGGAATTATCGCGGCAATCGTGATTGTTGTTGCAGTGCTGGGGGCATTTGGCCTGCGCGCATTGCACAAGACAGGCGACGCTACAACAATCAGTGGCGCGTCCGTTGCAGAATCGGTTGAAACGGTCAGCACAGATGCCGCCCGTGGCAGCGATATGCGCATTGCAATCATTCGTATGGACGCAATCCAAACAGATGCCAAGGCATTGAAAGCATTGCGCGAACAAAAAGAATCATATGAATCCAAATTGCGCAATGAATTGACCAAAGACCAAAAAGCACTGGAAAAAGAAAAGGCAGAGATTGAAAAATCACAGGATATTCTGTCACGCGAAGCATTGCAACGTCGCGTTGTTGATTATCAAAACCGCGTAACAAAATTGCAGCGTGATTTGTCTGAACGTGCACAGAGCATTGAAATCGCATATCAAAAGGCGTTAAACGAAATCCAGAACAAACATCTGGACCCTGTTGTTGATGCGATTATTGCAAAGAAAAATCTGTCATTGGTAATTGATGGTCGTTTTGCCCGCACAGGCAAAGATGTCGCAAATCTGGACATCACAGACGAAGTTATCAAGGCGTTGGACAAAAAGGTGTCCAAAGTAAAAATGGAAACCCCAAAAGGGTTCTAAGAAAAACGCCGGCATTTGCCGGTGTTTTTTTATATTAACTTTATTATTTTAAGATTGCACTTTGCCATATTTTCCGTATAATCGCGGTATGTTAAATTTAATCAGATCTTTGCTGGCACCGGCGGCAAACAAAACAACAGCCGGTCAGTTGGCCGAAAAATTCGGCTTGGAATTACGTGGTGACCCAAACGCCGTTGTGCGCGGGGTTGCGCCAATCGCAGATGCACGTGCGGGCCAGTTGGCGTTCTATTCTACAGAACGCAACAGCGCCGCATTCAAAATATTACCGATTGAGGTATTAAAAAACACGCGTGCAACTGTTATATTGGTTCAACCGGAACAGGCCGAATTTGCACCAGACGGCGCAACATTGCTGATAACGCCATCACCACGTGGAAATATCGTTAAAATCTTGGGCGAAATCTATCGCGAAAGACCACGTTTTGGTATCAGTCGCGACGCGATTGTTGAACGCGGGGTATTCTTTCGCAATCGGCGCAGCACGTATGTCGGGCAATTTGCAACGATTGAACGTGGCGCGGTCATTGAACCAGATGTGAAAATATACCCCTATGCATACATCGGGCGCAATGTTACAATTGGTCGCGGAACGATTGTCCAGACCGGTGCACACATTGAAAACGCCACCATTGGGGCGGAATGCGTTATCAATTCTGGCGCGGTTATCGGCAAAGATGGATTTGGTTATACCCGTCAAAATGGGCATAATATTTTCATTCCGCACGTTGGGCGCGTTGTTCTGGGCGACCGCGTGTCGGTTGGTTCTAATACATGCATTGACCGTGGCGCAATGACAGACACTGTTGTTGGTGACGGGACAAAGATTGACAACCTGTGCCAAATCGCACACGGTTGCGTGATTGGCAAAGAATGCTTTATCGCGGGTCAAACCGGTATGGCGGGCGGTTGCGTAATTGGCGACCGCGCATTATTGGCTGGTCAGGTTGGGTTGGCGAATGGCGTTCATATCGGCAACGATGCAGAGGTTGGCGCGCACAGTGGTGTATTCCGTACAGTTGATGACGGCACACGGGCGATGGGCTATCCTGCGGTTCCGGGCATGGAATTTTTCCGTCAATATGCATGGTTAAAAAAACAGAGCAAAAGTTAAACTTTGTTGGGAGAGGAAAAATGGTTATTGACGCCAAAGGTATTGAAAAAGTTATTCCGCATCGTGGCAACATGCGTATGATTGACGAAGTCCGCCAATATGATGAACACAGCGGTATCGGCATTCACTATGTGCGCGATGATGAATTTTGGTGTGCAGGACATTTCCCAGACAATCCAATTATGCCAGGGGTTTTACAGGTCGAGGCATTGGCCCAAACCGCGTGTTTTATTGTTATGGCACGCCAAGGGTACAATGATGGAAAATCCATGGGATATTTTACGACAATGGAACGCATCAAGTTCACACATATGGTGCGACCAGGCGATGTGTTGGAATTGCACGTTGAATTATTGATGCAAAAAATGTCGCTGCACAAATTTCACGGCACGGCCTATGTTGATGGCGTACCGGTTGCCGATGCGACATTTACAGCAATCCTGCAACACAACGACAACTAAAAAAAACAGGACACAAAATCGTGTCCTGTTTTTTTATTTATCTTCGAATGGATTTTCGTCCTTGTGATATTCAATCACCACCGGCAGGTGTTCCCACTTTAATTCTGTGGCAATCCCGCGACGCAGATAACGCGTGTATGATTCTGGAATATCAGATGCACCACCAACATTGATTGTTATTTTCATCGGGTGGCGACCCGTTTGACGCGCAAATTTGATTTTCATCGGGCGTTTCAGACGCGACATAGGCGGCTGGCGCGTAGCAACCAATTTTTGGGTAATACGATTTATCAAACTGGTTGGAACCTGGGACGATGAAATGTCCCACTGTTCATAAATTCTGCGGAACATATTCTGAACACCCATACCAGTTTCCGCAGACACCGCCAAAATCATTGGTTTAATAATCTGGTGAAATGAATTTGCAAATTGGTGTTTCAATTTCAGCAATTTTTCATCACGGATTTCTGGTTCAACCAAATCCCATTTGTTCAGGGCAACACATAAAATCTTGCCCGCATCATACACACGCGCGGCAATCCCCAGCGCCTGATTTTCAATATTACGCGTGGCGTCCACCATCAATATTACCACGTCTGCTTTGTCAATGGCGTCCAATGATTTCAGTGCAGACAACGTTTCAACATCGTCGGTCACGCCCGCCTTGCGACGCAGGCCGGCGGTATCCATCAGAATAATATCGCGCCCATAAAAGCGTGTTGGTATTTTAACCGTATCGCGTGTAATTCCGGGGGCATCACGTACAATTTGACGCTGTTGCCCCAAAACGCGATTCACGAATGTGGATTTCCCGACGTTTGGCTGCCCCAAAATTGCAATCTTTAATTTTTCAGCAACAGGACAATCGTTGGTCGCGACGCCATCGCATTCAGCGTGTTCCGCAGCAATTTTATCAACAAATTCATAAATTGCGTCAAAACCACTTTTATGTTCCGCCGAAATCGCCGTCGGTGCACCAAAGCCCAATTTGTAAAAATCATTCACATCGGCCATACGACGCGCAGATTCGCATTTGTTTGCCAACAACAGTACTGGTGCGCGCGTCTTGCGACGAACCAAACGCGCCCAATCCAAATCCGCGCCCGTGATACCCGTACGACCATCAACCACAAACAGCACCGCATCCGAAGCGGCAATGGCGTCCAATGCCATATTTGTTGAATCCGCAGCAATTCCGGTCTTGGCATTTTCCAGACCTGCGGTATCTGTAATCTGGTATGTACGGTCGCGCATAGTACCGGTCAAGCTGTCGCGGGTGACCCCAGGGCGGTCATGAACCAGCGCATCACGCGTACCGGTCAAACCGTTAAACAATGTTGATTTGCCCGTATTTGGGCGACCTGCAATAGTAATTTTAATCATAACTTTTTCCATTGATTTTTTATAATTATAAAGCAAAAATATAAATAATCAAATCGGGGGAAAAAATGAAACAAAAACTAAAAAAATTCCTGACGCATCTGCGTGATATTGTTATAAAACCAAAGCGTTATTTTACCAAGATTGTTGCCGATGGCAATATGGACGAATCCATGTTAAAGGCGTTTATTTACGGTCTGTTGGGCGGTATTTTGGTATTATGCTTGCGTCTGATTGGTGGCGCAACGGTTACATTGGGTGCGGTATTTACCGCCGTGGTTATTGTGCCCGTGCTGGCGGTGACATTGCTGTTTGTGATGGGTGGAATGATGATGCTGGTATCAGAGATTACTGGTGGCGAACGCGATTGGGAAATCGCAATCAAGGGTCTGTCGTCAATATTCTTTATGTATCCGGTAATTCTGGTATTGAATGCATTGGCGTTTAATTGCACATCAATTTGGATTATCAGTTTGCTGATTGATTTGTATGTACTGTTCTTGTTCTATAATATCGCGTTGTATTTTATTGATTCTTTTACTTATACTTATATCTAGTGTGCCGTAGGGCGTA
>OQWM01000809.1_pt1 | contig 20872 bp, 21 predicted proteins | sample 1691531 | NCBI WGS metagenome assembly OQWM01 (sample SAMN03418257, study PRJEB22391) | human gut metagenome | biome: human-gut; feature: organic feature; material: feces | host: Homo sapiens | place: Tanzania | collected 2013-01
TTAAGACAACCGACGGAAAAGAAACAAGCTTTACAGTTAAGAATGGCTCAAAAGGTTCAACCGGCGCACAGGGTGTCAAAGGCGATACAGGAGCAACAGGCCCACAAGGTGAAAAGGGTGATACAGGAGCAACAGGCCCACAGGGGCCAAAGGGTGATACCTATACTTTAACAAGCTCCGATAAGACAGATATTGCGAATCAAGTCATTACCCTTTTGGGAAGCGCTGAAGATTTAACATATTGAGGGTTAGATAATGGCCGTAAATGATAAAACTGTTATTGAAACAACTGATTTGACAAATATAGCTAATGCAATAAGAAATAAAAGTGGAAAGAGTGAAACTCTCACTCTTCCACAGTTTGTTACAGAAATTGAAGGGTTTGAAATCGTGCCGTCGGGGGCTTTAACTTTAGACACATCTAAAAATAATACAATGGTAGCAAGTGCGGGGCAGAAATATACTGATAGCAAAAAATTTTATAATTCATTTTGTAAATACTTTTCGACTTGCACTTTGTCCGTTGACGGGTTTTTTACAACTGAAAATATTCACAATTTTGTAACAGATGTTGTAAATACAATTTCGGGCGTTACTTGTACGCTAACGCTCGCGACTGATATTAAAGCAGTGCTAACAGATGAAGAAAAAACAACTCTAACGGGAAAGGGGTATTCTTTAACATGAAAAAAATAATAACAATTGCACGATTGAAACAAATCGCGAACGCAATCAGACAGAAGACAAATAAAACAGGTGCTTTAACACTGGCGCAGATGCCGGCAGAAATTAATTCGATTATTCCTTCTGCGCCTAATTTAGGCAAATTTTCAGACTTAAAGATTTTTATACCCACATCTATAACACAGGCACAATGGGAAGCCGGTTATGATAGTATGAAGTTGTTATTAGAAAGTGCCGATGTTAAAAGTCTAACTTTTAAAGGTTGTAAAAACTTAATTAATTTAGATTTAAGTTTTTGGGATGGGGGCAAAAGAACAGATATGGAGTATATGTTTTACGACTGTCAAGCCCTTACAAGTTTAGATTTGTCAAGTTTTAATACGGCAAATGTTACGAGTATGGGGGGTATGTTTTTCGACTGTCAAACCCTTACAAGTTTAGATTTGTCAAGTTTTAATACGGCAAATGTTACAAATATGGCGAATATGTTTGTTCGTTGTTCGAAACTTTCTATTATTAATTGGCCGGCTGTTTGGAGCTTGGCAAAGTATACAAAGCCTTTCGATTTGTCATCTTGCCCGCTCAATCATGATAGTTGTTTAGCCTTGTTTAATGCTTTGCAGGATTGTAACGGAAGAACGGTAAAATTATCAACAACCACAAAAAGTTATATGAGTGCTGATGAGTTGAAAATCGCAACAGATAAGGGGGTAACAATAGCATGATTACTATAAAGCCTAAAAACGGAAATTTGTTAGTTTGGAAAGACCAAAAGATTATTAGCGATAGCATTTTTGCACCGGATAATTTCGACGTTTCGAAAGTTGAAGAGATGGCAAAAGATGAAGCCTTAAAACTAAAGGAAGAATGGGAAAATGAACTACAGCAAGAACTTTTATCAGATGGCAACCCCATGCCAGTTGTTTAATGCGATAGAAAAAAAGGAACTCGGGCAAATTGTAAAAGAGTTGAAGCCTATCGGGATTATTTACTGTTGCGTAAAATCTTATGGGGGGACTGAAGCCGTTATCGACGGTATCTTAAAAATCGAGGATACCTTAGAATTTTATACATGGTATAACCCTAATATTAAGGCTAGCTCCATTATCGAAGTCGAGGGCGCTCAATATGAGATAATGGGGACACCGGAAGATATTGAGCTCCGCCATGTCTATCATCATTTTAAGGCGAAAAGGTTGAGAAATGGCTGTTAAGATTAATATTTATGAAAGCAATCTTTTATATAAATTGCAACAGTTAGGGGACAAAGCGCAAGAAGTTGCGGAGCGTGTAACCTTTGAAAGTGCGAAGATGTTGGATGAAGCCTTGAAAGAATCAATCACAAATGACAATCTTCTAACACAAAAAGAAAGAGTATGGCTTATGAAGACAATCGAATCGCCTAAAATCGTTTCATCAACAAAACTGAACGTTGTTGCACAGGCGGGGTGGGACATCAAAGTTTATTCTAGCAAAGATAACGGCGCAATTGCCCTTTGGATAAATTACGGTACCGGCAATAAAAACAGGCGTGTAACACGAAAAGGCTATTACCGCGGTCGAACACAACCGACCTATTTTATTGATAATGCTAGAAAAAAAGTTTCAAATAAAATAAAAAAATATCAGAGGGAGGAAATAAACAAAGAATGGTTAAAGATATTCTCATAGAAACAGTTGAAGGGACGGGGGTAACGTGTCTTTACGCTCAATCGTACCCGCAAGAGCCTTTAGAAAATTATGTAACCTTTTATTGTCAGTCGTCGGAAGATATTGCAATCTTTGACAATCACAGAAAGATTACGGCGTGGAGTTTTGAGGTTCGTTATTTCGACGATAATCCAAAAAGAAGAGAGGATTATAAATATACATTAAGGGAAGCCCTTGAAAAAGCCGGTTTTTTTACAGACGGAATCGGATGGGACATTTTGAAAAATGAAGTTGTTGAGAAAAACGGTTTTTCGATGTCTTTTACATATTTAGAAAAAATTTGATATAATAAAGTTATAGGAGTTTATAAATGGCAAATTTTACTTTATCGCGCGGTTTAAAAAATATTAAATTTGCGGAAGTTACAAAAGATGATAGCTCGGCGTATACTGTAGGAGAACCAAAACAGTTAATCCCCGCTGGCAACCTCTCTATTTCTGTTGAGAGTTCAACGAACGATACATATTTCGACAACGCTATGTTCTATCGAGCAGGACAGGAAGGCAATAGCACAGTTACAATCGACGGCGCTATGTTAAGGCCGGATTTAGTTGCACAAATTACAGGAAAGACAGTTGATGCAACAACTGGCGTAGTTCTTGACGACGGCAAGTATCACGAAAAGTATTTCGCAGTTGGCGGCGAAATTGGACTTGTTGACGGTACTAAATTAAATGTTTGGTTTTTGAAAGGAACTTTCTCTTATCCACAGGAACAGGCAAAGACAGAAGATGCGTCAACAGATACAAATGGCATGAGTTTAACTTTTAACGCCGTTAGGACAATTTTTGAATTTGCTGGAAAGGGCAGTTGCAAGAGAGTTGTAATGGATACCGGCGTTTCAGAAATGAACGAATCTAAGGACTTTTTCGAACAGGTTGTTACACCTGCTAACGTCGGGACGCTAGTTAAAAAAAAAGTTAATAAGTAAAAAAATATCTAGGAGGCAAAAGAATGTATAAATATGGTATTGCGGTTTATTCGAATGAAGGTGCTTTGACTGAAACTGTCGGGACAAATTTTATAAGTACAAATACTTTTATTAAAAGTGTAAAGTGCTTAGAAGAGATTGAAGGCGAAAAAAATATTTCTGTTATTTTTGACAAATTAGCGGAAGTTGTAAGTCTTGCAATTCCTTCACTAAATAAAGAGACAATTTTAAATTGTTGTGATGTTTCTGATTGTTTAGCGTTAGTCAAAACAATTGTTAATAAATCAAGGGAGTTTGAGAACTCAAAAAACTAAATAGTTCAACACAAGAAAAGTCTGAAGAGAGCTGGAAGTCTCTCTATTCTTGTGTTGATAGTTTGGCAAAGGGTTACCAGTGCAGCCCATTAGCAATTTTAAAAGAAGATGTCGATATTTTTATTGGTTATTTAAATTTTTTGTACGAAAAAAATAATATAAAAAATGGTCGTGATATGCTTCTTGATTATTTATAGGCGTGAAAGATAAATCACGCCTTTTTTGATATAATAGAGTTAGGAGAAATAAATGGCTGATTATTTAGGCGGAAAAATAAGGCTCGATATATCAGAGTTACAAGCAAGTATAACACAAGCAAACAAACTTATAAGGGAAAATGAAGCAACATGGCGCCAAAGTGCTAGCCAACTAGACGATTGGACAAAGTCGGAAGAAGGGCTTACAAGTCGCGTCGATTTGCTAACAAATAGAATTGCAAAACAAAGAGAAATTCTCGAAACTCTTAAAAAGAAAAAAGAAGAAACAATAAAGATTTATGGCAAAGAATCTAAAGAGGTTGACGCTGTTAATAAAGAGATTGAAAAATATGGCAAAAGTTTAGATAGCTCAATCAAAGAGCAAGATGCCACAAAGAAAAGTCTAGACAATCTAAACAAATCGACAGATAAGCAAACAACAAGCCTTCAGAAAATGGATAAAGCTGTTGTTTCTGTCAATCAAGGGTTTACAATTGCAAAAGGGCTTGTCGTCAATTTTGCAACAGCTATCGTAAAAAGTGCCGTTCAATCGGTTCAAGCTTTTATTAATGCTGTCCAAAGTTTACCGGAATCGACTAAGGCGTTGCGACTTGAACTTTCACAACTTGAACAATCTTTTAGTAAAGCCGGCTTTACAACAGAAGACGCCCGAGAAAGTTATGTCGAGTTTACCGGCGTTCTAGGGGATGTAAGTGGAAATATTTCTTCTTCATTGTCTGTTTTGGCTTCTCTTTCTCAAAGTAATAAAGAGTTAGGCACATGGGTAACAGCCCTAACCGGAATTTATGCACAGTTTGGAAAAACTCTACCGATTGAAGAGCTGATAAAGAATGCACAGGAAACAACAAACACCGGAAAATTAACGGAAAATCTTAGAAAAGCTTTATTGAATGCAAATGTTGACGCGGAAAAGTTTGAGGAAACATTAGGCGGAATAAACACAAAGCAAGAGAGAAGTTCTTACATTTTGGCAACTCTCTATCAAGCTTATGGCGATATTGGAAGAGAATATAAAGAATTAAATGCTCAAGCTATTCGAGCGACGGTGGCGCAAACTGAATATGAAATTGCTTTGTCAAATTTCGGAAAAGTTTTAGAGCCGATAAAGACACAATTCACGGAGATAAAAACATCAATTCTAAATTCCTTGTGGGGGATTGTTAACGGGGTTGATGAAGCAAAAGGGGAGCTCGCTTATTCTGTTGGCTACCTTTTTGGAACACTTGCTAAACTTTTAGAATCTGTTAAAGATATCTTTTTACCGATATGGGAAGACATCAAAGAAGCTTTTCAGACTTGGTGGGATGAGAATGCGCCAAAAATGAAGCAACAAGTGAAAAATTTTTTCTATAATTGCTTCCCGATGGATACAGTTGACACTGTTATAGATATTGTTTCAAAAGCTTGTCAACCGATTAGAGATTTATTTGATGACATTGAAGCCGGTAATTGGACAGCTGTTATCGGTGATGTTTTGCCGATTATATCTATAAAAGTCGGCTTAGATTTATTAACAAAAGGCATAAATGATTTTCCGTCAAAAATTGCAACAGGGCTTTCTAATGCATTTAGTACAAGCGGAATAACCATGGGGGGTGCTATTGCTGGCGCTATCGGCGTTATTACAATTGCTTTAGGGCTGAAGAGCGCAATAGAGACAGGCGACTACACGGGGTTTGCGTCTGATATTGTTGCCGGTGTTTTAGCCGGATTGACTGTAGCAGGCTTAACAGGTAGCGTTACGGGGGGCGTTATCGCTTTTTCAATTGTTGCTAATTTAAAAATTGGTACAAAGATAAAAGATGACATAGAAGCCGAGGGCAAGGCTATGGCGGAAGAGTTTAATAAAGCTACCGCCGAGATTGAAAAATCTATAGAAGATATTAGAGAAAAAGCTACAGAAGTAAAAAACGAAATTCTATCGGACTTTTTAGAAAATGCGCCAACAGAAATAATTAAGAAAGCCCGCGACGAGGCGATTAATTATTTTGATAAAGATTTTGCCGATACATACTGGGATATGTTAGAGCGCCTTGTCGATTATGGGCACACAAGCGCGGTGCAAATTGCGGAAGAAATTGCCGCCGGTTTTGGTATCGGGCTCGGCGACATGTCAAAAGTATCAGAAGAAGAAGCGGAGAAAGTTGTTAAAGCGATTAAAGATGTCCTCGGAATCCACTCCCCATCTGTTGTCGGTGAAGATATTGGAGAGATGTTCGCGCTGGGTTTTTCTAACGGTTACGCCGGTTTACCGTTCATGCTGAAGAAGACCACACAAGAAGCCGTTGAGGAAGTCCAAAATGTTGTAGCTCAAGTAAGTAATGGCGGACTTGCGAAGAGTAAAGCCGGTTACGGCACACAACAAATATATCCTTCTCAATCTGTCTTTAAAGAAGAAGCGGAGAGATTAGCAGCGGCGGAAGAAGAAAAAAGAAAGGCTGAAGAAGAAGCAAGAAAGAGGGCCGAAAGAGACGCTAGACGGTACACTTTTATAAGTAATGTTAAAAGTGGGCTAAAAGAATATGTAAAGGTTCTTGAATCCGGCGTGAAAGAAATTGCGTCGACAATTTCTAGCGGTTTGAAAAATGCATTAAAAGATGATGACTTTTCTAGCCTCGCTAGTGACTTTGTTACAGGGCTTCAATCAAGTATCGGTAGTTTTATATCTTCAAAAAGTGGTTTTCTCGGGGGGCTTTGGGATATAGCAACTTTACTTGTTGACAGGGATGACGCCGACCAAATTATAACAGCAATAGGCGACAACCTCGAAGAAGCATTTAACAAGATTATTGATAATTTGCCTAAAATTGTAAAAATAATATCGAAGGTCATGAAGACTATCTCACAAGCTATTGTCAAGACTATCCCTTTGTTGATTGAGGAAATACCGTCGATAGTTAGTGAGATTGTAACGGCATTTATTGAAAATCTCCCTTCATTCCTTGAAATTGGAGTACAGATTATAAAAGGTATTTTAGAGGGTATGTGGGAAGCCGTGAAGAATATCGGTAGTGTTATTGCTCAAATCGGTGAAAGAATTGTTGGGGGGATAAAAGACTATCTCGGCATTAGGTCGCCGTCGAGGAAGATGAAGAATGAAGTCGGAAAATATATGGCGTTAGGTGTTGCGGAAGGCTTCAAAGAAAATATCGGAGCTATTAATAACTCGATTAAGGGTGTTGATACTTCTATAGGAGGGGCAACCTCGAGGGGCTTTAGTTCGACAAAAACTGTAGTTAATCAGTATAATACATATGCAAGGGAGCACAGTGCATTTGAACTATATAAAAGCGAAAGAAAAATTAAACAGTTAGTGGGGGCTTATTAATGGCAAATGAATTTGCTTTAGGGAAAACGACGGTAGAAATTAGATTTGCGTATTCGGATGATAAATACGCCCTTACTTCAATCATACCGAGAATCGTGGGCAAAATTACAAATATTGTAGGGATTTCAAGAAAAAATGCTACTGTTATAGATTTGGCGGTAACAAATTATGGGGGGGTTTTCTATTACGGACTAGAAAGAGAATTTTCAGAACTTGAAATCTCTTTCGACGGGGCTAGTGTCGGAAGAACTTTTCAGAGAGAAAAAATACTAAATAATCTTTGTTGCGGGAGACGTGTAAGTGTTATTATAAAATACGACGGGACGCGCTCAATAACTTTAGATGGGGTTATTACACGCCTTGATTTTCCACTTTTTCAAAAAGGTTTAAAATATTCTATAAAAATAGAATTAGAGAAGGAGGTAACATTTTGATACCACAAGCATTTATAAAAGCCCGTGGGGGTGGCGACTTTGGCAACTGGGCGGAATATATTGACCCGCCACTTACAGTTTTTCAAATAGACAATTTAGGGCTGAACGAGGCGACCGCACAATGGGAAAACGGTTTTAATAATGAAACGCGAATTTTGAGGAATGTTACTGTTAATCCCAAAGAGCTAGTTTTATACGTTGAAGGTACTCCAGACACGAGGATAATTCTAGGGGATTACATTACAATTGAAACTGAACACCCTCTATATAAAACAACCGGCGGTTATGTAACAGCAATCGAATGCGATAGAATGAGTTCTAGCATTTATACAAAATACACTGTTTTCTTGCCTTTGCCTTATTTCTTCCCCGATAATTATGTTGTGGTAAAACCTCGAATTTTTTCAAACCTTACGGAGCAACTTTCTTACGATTCCTATTGGAGTGTCGTTCAAAAGGATGGTTATTATGTTTATCACCTTTTTAAAAATAGAATAAATTGGACATATCCGACTATTATATATCCTCATTCCTTTCTATTTTCTTTTACAGACAGCGCGGGGCAAGAGAAAGAAGTTACCGGATATTGGGAGTTTAAATTTAATTTTGAAAGTAAAACCGTAAGATGGCCCGACTTATTAAAAGATGACACTTTTAAAACCTACCAACTGACAGTTTTAGATACAGGGATTACAGTAGAAAAAAATGGAGTAGAAAATTCAGGATATAAAAGGGCGCTAGCGCCATATTTTAAATATCTACAACAATATAATTACGAAATTTATTTACACTCAAAAGAAGAAATAAAGATTAATACGCTTATAAAATGGAGCAACAGGAGATTTATATAATGCTTAAAAGTATCAACGCAATTAATTTATACAGTTCTCATATGGTAAAAAAAAGCACAACGAACGCGGGGCCGTGGGAAATTAAATATGTTTCAACATTTTTCAATTGGTCAAGTGCGATTTTTCATTCATCATTTTATGAAGCCGGCGACTTTCAATTGATTTTACCTTATCAAAAAGAATATAAAAATTTGTTTGACAAAACACAAGATTGGGACTTTTTTATTTTAGAGGTTCAAGGCGAAATGGATGGGCAAAATCATACGGTTTTTATTGTTGACAGTTTAACAATATATGAAGAAAACGCCATCCAATATATAAAGATAGAAGGTTGGGATTTCCTCGGGATGTATCAAAAAATGGGTTTTTACCGTTTTGAAATAAGTACAGGATTAGGCGGGGTAGTAAATTCTATCAGGTTAAAAACGATAAGTGCGATAAATTCTTTTTATGTTGACAAACTCTTTTATTTGGCTTTGTGTCATCCCGTTAGAGCTTATAGAGATACAGATACAAGCAAGGAAATTGAAATTAGTTCCGCGGTAGATGAAAAATGCACGCATTTAGGATGTGTTTTTAATTTTTGGAGCGATACTCAAACGATTGACGCTTCTAGCAGTTATCCTTATTATGTAGCACCGTATAACAATGCTTTAGACTTAATAACAGAAATCGGAGAGAAATATTATTATGGTGTCCTCAATACATCAATGGAAGAACAAACGGACGGGACTTTTTTAATAAAAGTTAAAGCCGGCGTAGGGGACAATTCTGGACAAATATTTTCTAAAGCAAACAAAAACTTTGAAAACCCTTCAGTAAAAAAATCTTTATTTTCTACCGCTTTCGGTGGGCGTCCAATGTTGATAGGTCAAGAAGTCCCATCGAGTGAAGCGGGAAAAAGTACGGGCGAAAATTTTATCATGAACGATACAAGGTTTTTAATGTCGGGAAGCCCCGCCGATGTTCCTTTTGAAAGATTTTTGTCTATAGGAAAAGAACTAACTCTAATAGGAGACCAAAAACCATATTTTGAAGAAACCGGAGTAAAACCTTGTCTTGAAGAAACAAATGGCGTAACAATAGAAATTACCTCAACCTCAAGTTGGCCACAAGTTACAAATGTGCTTTATAACACATGCAAGAGAAAACCTCTTGTTGAAAAAGATGTTATTGATGGGACTATTATCGAAAAAGATTCGTCAAGTGTTAATACATATCTAGGCGAAAGTGTAAAAATACAAGCTTTTGACGTTGAAGAAAATGCAATTATTACAGATATTACTTATTATAGTGATGCGACGGGATTCTCTTCGGAAATAGGATATAAAAAAAAATGATTGAGGAAGAGCCTCGAAAGAAATCTAAAATAAAAAATATGTGGAATAAAATAAAGAATAAACTAGTTTTTGTGGTTGTTATTTGTGTGGGGGCTTTGTTATCAGTCTTAAAAATTCAATCGAAAATTATTGAAAAGAAAAAAGAGGAGCTAAAACAAGCCACAAAAAAAGATAATGTTTCACGTGGAACAATCAATGTTTTACGGAAGGAAAATGAACTCAATGAAGAGATTAACAATAGTAAAGATAGTTATAACAACATTGTTAATAGTTGGAACAATAACGAGTTGCGCAAGTAATAAGTGGGGGGTAGAGTTGCCCCCACGCCCCGTCTTAAAAGAATGTGAAGAAGATGTTCCAAAGGTGGCACAAGAAAACTTACTTAAGATGATGTCTTATGCTACACAATTAGAAATAATAATAGAAAATATGTTAGAATAAAGACATGAAATATAAAAGTTTATTATCTTTGGTCGTGGGCAGTTGTCTAGGCTTTATATATTGGTTATGTGGAGGCCCAGACATGCATATAGCTTGCTTGTTATTTGTTATCGGGTTAGATATTCTTTTCGGTGTTATTCTTGCTGTTGTTTTTAAGAAAAGCAATAAAACAAAATCGGGCAGGCTTTCAAGTAACGCCATGTTTTTAGGGATTTGCAAAAAGTTTTGTATGATTTTAGTTGTGGCTATGTGCTACAGGATAGATTTAATGCTTAATATAAATTATGTACGCAACGCGTGTATAATCGCTTTCGTTTTTGATGAAGCTATAAGCATTTTAGAACATTGCGCACAAATGGGCGTTAGAATCCCACAAAAAGTTAAAGACGCTTTAGAAGTTTTGAATAAGAAAAACCAGAGTCTCCAAGAAAAACTTAAAAAGTCGGAATCAGATTATGAAGCCATATGTAAAGAATCAGGAATAAAAGATACAATGATTAAACGCCAAAGAAAAATTATTTTCGGTCTTTTGGCTGTCATTGCAGCAATTATCATATTTGTTATTTCTCATTTCTTCCCAATTGCTAAGTGGTTAAAAGTAATTATAGATGGGATTTGCTCCCTTGGAGGTTTATGGGGATTGATTAGTTTGATTATTAATATCGTAAAGACTATTACGAAATCCACTTAGACAAATGAAGGACAAACACCGTTATTTTGGTCATATATAAAAATGCATTATGGAACTAAAAGACCTTATAGGAGAGGCTACCGCCTATGACAAGAAAGAGAAGCTTGAAACCGGCAAACCAAAGAGCTGGCTCAAGAGCGTTTCCGCATTCGCAAACGGCGATGGAGGCACATTGATATTCGGCATCAGCGATGATGACAGAATTGTTGGGCTCGCCAATGCCGCAAGCGACTCCGAGACTATCAGCGAATATGTCAAGACCAAGCTTGACCCGGTTCCGGATATTCGCCTCGAATTCAAAGAGCTTGATGGCAAGAAGCTAATCCTGCTGCACGTCATTGCCGGGACGGAAACACCATATTACTACATCGGTGACAAGCAGCGCATAGCATACGTCCGTATCGGCAACGAATCTGTTGTCGCCGACCGTCTCCAACTGAAAGCATTGGTATTGAAAGGTTCCGGCAGGACTTACGACGCGCTGCCATCACCATACAAGTTCACGGATATGGCCTTTACACAGCTCCGTTCTGCCTGCTTCAAGAGACTTCACCGCTCATTTGACGACAGCGAGTTCACGTCCTGGGGCATCGTTGACGAGAACGGTTCTCTGACCAATGCAGGAGCACTTCTCGCAGACGACTCCCCGATACGCCAGTCACGAATATTCTGCACTCGCTGGAACGGTCTCACGATGACAAGCGGACTCGGCGAAGCCATCGACGATGCCGAACTGGAAGGCAGCGTCATCGGTCAATTGCAGGATGCCGTCGCATTCATCCGCAACAATTCTCACAAGCGTTGGTGGAAGGAGTCTGACCACCGCGAGGAATTGCCGGACTATCCTGAAAGAGCTGTGACAGAAGTCATCTGCAACGCCATAATTCATCGAAACTATCAGGAACTCGGCAGCGAGATTCATATTGATATGTATGACGACCGGATGGAAGTATATTCCCCCGGCGGAATGATTGACGGCCGTCTGATTCAGCAATTGAATCCGCTTTCAGTCCCGTCCAAACGCCGCAATCCTCTCCTCGCGGACTTCTTCAGCCGTCTCGACCTTATGGAACGCCGTGGAAGCGGAATAAAGAAAATCCTCGGAGAATATAATCGTTTCAAATCTTTGAAAGAGTATCGTGCCCCGGAGTTCAACTCCAATGCCACCGAGTTTTATGTCACACTATGGAATCTCAACTACGGCACTGATGTCGTAAAAGATGTCGTAAAAGATGTCGTAAAAGATGTCGTAAAAGATGTCGTAAAAGAGTCTGGACAGTTCACAAAAGAGTTCGTAAAAGCCCGGAGACTGATATTCAGGTACATATCTCAAGACCCTGAGATCAATGCCACCCAAATGGCCGAGAAAATGAATGTCTCACTGCGCCAGATGCAACGGTACTTAAAACAACTTACCGACCTGAATCTGATTTCCCGCGAAGGCGGACGCAAAAACGGCACCTGGAAGATTCTCGACAAGGACTACGATGACTTCTTTGAGCGGATATAAGAAATAAAAACTTATTTGCAAAGTAAATCCATTTCATTTATAATATTCTGATTTTCAACAACATCTTATTTGTAAAACAAATTCAGTTCACCAATAATGGATAAAATCGATGAAAAATAATATTATGAAAAAAGTTATAACATCTATGCTTCTCAGCCTTTGTCTTGGCTGGGGTCTGAGCGCTCAACCTGGGGTTTTTGCTGTGAGGGAGGCACAAACGGGACGAGACCTTACTATGGAGGAGGCCGTGTCGGGGAAAGGTTTGCGGACCCGGTTTCCGCGATTTGAATGGATGGCAGGCGGGAATAAGACGAAACGCGCTGTCAGTGAGCGGATTGATGGGATTTCACAGATTCGTTTGGACGGGAAGGTGATTGTTCGGGCAGAGAATCCGGGGATTGTCTATGGAGAGACTGTCAGCCGCAACGAATTCGGAATCGACGGCGGGCTTTTCTGGTCGCCGGACAGTCTGAAACTCGCTTTTTACCGCAAGGACGAAACTGCGGTCACCGACTTCCCTCTTCTGGACATCACCACCAGGACAGGAACGCTCACGAGCATAAAATATCCTATGGCGGGAATGAGTTCGGAAAAGATAAGTCTCGGAGTATATGACCTTTACAGCGAAAAGACAGTCTATATGGACGTCACGGATTTCACTGAGGAACGCTATCTCAGCAACATCAGCTGGACTCCGGATTCCGGGAGCATATTGATTCAAGTGCTCTCCAGAAGCCAAAAAGAGATGCACCTCAACCGCTACGACGCTTCAAGCGGAGAATTTCTCGGGACAATTTTCAGCGAAACAGACGAAAAATATGTTGAGCCTTCAGACCCGGTCTTTTTCATAAAGGACAGCAAGGCTCCCCTGGGACACTCCTCCACCCAATTTATCTACCGCACAAACAACCGCGACGGATTCCGCAATCTCTACCTCTGCGACCTCGGGGGCAAAGTGGAGCGTCTGACAAAAGTTGATGCAGACGTCGAGTATATCGCCAACGACGGGAAATGGGTTTACTACTATTCCTACGAAGTCAGCCCGATTGAGAAACATATCTTCAGGACCGCCGTTCTGCGAAACTCAAAGGGAGAATTCAGACTGCCCCAAAAGTTTGTGAGCGAGAGACTTACACCCGAGCCTGGTTGGCACAAGATTTTGAAAATGGAACAGGATTGCAGCGCATTTTACGAAATGTACAGCAGTCTTGATGTTCCTCCGATATTCCAGAAATGCAGAACGGCAGGCAAAATCGGGAAAGACGGCAGGTTCAGCGGGACGAAAGAAGTGCTTTTCCGCGCCGAAGACAGCACCCGGCCATTCGGATTCTGTGAAATAGACCTCGGCACAGTAAAAAGCGCGGACGAACAGTTCGACAACTACTACAGGCTTCTGAAACCCAAAGACTTCGACCCAGGGAAAAAATATCCTGTCATAGTCTATGTCTATGGCGGCCCTCACTCCCAGATGGTCAACAACTTTTGGCTCGGGGGGCTGCGCTACTGGGAAATGCTGATGGCTCAGAAAGGCTATCTTGTTTATGTTCAAGACAATCGCGGCACGTCCTACCGGGGAGCGGAGTTTGAAAAAGCAATCTGGAGAAACTGTGGAAAAGCAGAGATGGCAGACCAGATGGAAGGAATCAAGATGCTGAAAAGCCTCCCCTATGTAGACGGCGAGCGAATCGGCGTGCACGGCTGGAGTTACGGCGGATTTATGACCATATCGCTGATGACGACATATCCCGAAGTATTCAAAGTCGGCGTCGCAGGAGGACCTGTGATTGACTGGAAATGGTATGAGGTGATGTATGGCGAAAGGTATATGGACAATCCTGCCGAAAATCCGGAAGGTTACGAAAGCACAAGTCTGATTACCAAAGCGGCTAATCTCAAGGGCAAACTGCTAATCTGCCAGGGAGCAATCGACGACACTGTTGTCTGGGAACACAGCCTCAGCTTCATCCAACGCTGCATCGACCTCGAAATTCCCGTCGATTACTTCCCTTACCCTACGGCCAAACACAATGTATTCGGACGCAACCGCATCCACCTGATGGACAAAGTGACGACCTACTTCGACGACTATCTGTAGTCATTACAAGAGGACATAATAAGGGCTGGCAAAGAAATCCTTTACCAGCCCATTGCTCTATCAGCTGAGAAAGGAGGAACGACTACATCCTCTCCGGAAGTTTGATGCCCAGAATATCCATGGCCTTTGTGAGGACACGCGCAATCAGTTCGATAAGCTGGAGGCGGAAGGCAAGGACAGCCTTGTTTTCCTCACGCAGAATCGGAGTGTCGTGGTAGTACTGATTGAACTCCTTGGCAAGCTCGTAAGCGTAGTTCGCCACGATTGCAGGAGAGTGAGCCTCGCCGGCTTCCGCAATCTTGTTCGGGAAGTTGTTGAGAATCTTGATGATCCTGACTTCCTTCGGGTTCAATTCAACATTCTCGGAAACGGAAGTCCAGTCGATGCCCTGAGCTGCCGCCTTGCGGAGAATGGACTTGATCCTCGCGTGTGTATATTGGATGAACGGACCCGTGTTACCGTTGAAGTCGATGCTCTCCTTAGGGTCGAAAAGCATTGTCTTGCGAGGGTCAACCTTGATTATGAAGTACTTGAGTGCTCCGAGAGAAAGCATTCTGAAAAGTTCGTCCTGCTCCGCCTCTGACATATCGTCAAGTTTTCCAAGTTCGAGGGAGGTCTCCTTCGCAGTATTGTACATCTTCTCGAGAAGGTCGTCCGCATCGACAACTGTTCCCTCGCGGGATTTCATCTTGCCTTCCGGGAGTTCCACCATACCGTAAGAAAGATGATAGATGCTGTCAGACCAGTCGAAGCCGAGTTTCTTGAGTATGAGTTTGAGCACCTGAAAATGATAGTTCTGCTCGTTGCCGACCACATAGATGAGTTCGTCAAGACTATACTCCTCGAAACGACGCTCTGCCGTGCCGAGGTCCTGGGTCATATAAACCGAAGTGCCGTCGCTACGCAGAAGTAGCTTCTGGTCGAGTCCGTCGGAAGTGAGGTCACACCAGACTGAACCGTCTTCGTGTCTTTCGAAAACGCCCATTTCCAGTCCTTTCTGCACCAAAGCCTTGCCGAGCAGATAGGTCTGAGACTCGTAATATATTCTGTCAAAAGAGATTCCAAGATCGGCATAGGTCTTGTTGAAGCCGTCATACACCCACGAATTCATCTTCTCCCAAAGAGCGCGAACTTCCGGATCTCCCTGCTCCCATTTGAGCAGCATTTCTTGAGCCTCCTTAAGGCTCGGAGCATTCTTTTCGGCCTCTTCCTTCGACATTCCGCCGGCGACAAGTTCATCCATCTCCTTCTTATAGATGTCGTTGAACGCCACATAGCAGTCGCCCACGAGGTGGTCTCCCTTCTTGCCGGAAGTCTCTGGAGTCTCGCCGTTTGCGGTCTTTAGCCATGCAAGCATTGACTTGCAGATGTGTATTCCTCTGTCGTTCACAAGATTGACCTTCAGAACCTTATGGCCGTTCGCCTCAAGAAGGCGGGAAACGGACCATCCGAGAAGATTGTTGCGCACATGACCGAGGTGAAGAGGCTTGTTGGTGTTCGGTGACGAGAATTCGACCATAATGGTCTTTCCGGTTGCCGGAAGCTGGCCAAAATCCTCACTTCTAAACGCCTCGGTAAACACCTCGTTCCAATAAACGTTTGAAAGCGAAATATTCAGAAACCCCTTCACGGTGTTGTATCCACCGACTTCGGGAACATTTTCGAGCATCCACTGCCCAATCGCATTGCCGGTAGCCTCCGGCGCAAGGTGAGACATTTTCAAAAGCGGAAACACAACAAGAGTGTAGTCTCCGTCAAACTCCTTTCTCGTAATCTGCACCTGCAGGAGCGATGCATCAACCTCAGCGCCCCACAACTGCCTAACCGCCTCAGCCGCGCTGCCGGCGATAAGTTTTTCCGGTGTCAAAATCATTATATCAGTATATTATTTACAAAACAAACTCACTCCATCCATAAAGCCGAACTGCAGTCCGCCCATTGAACGAAGTGAGAAATATTCAAAATTATCCGAGATAGCCTTTCAAAAGCTTGCTGCGGGAATTGTTCTTGAGCTTGCGAATGGCCTTTTCCTTAATTTGGCGCACACGCTCGCGTGTAAGGCCAAAGCGCTCGCCGATTTCCTCAAGGGTCATCTCCTGGCATCCTATACCGAAGAATGACTTGATGATTTCACGCTCACGCGGTGCAAGAGTAGAAAGCGCACGCTCGATTTCCTTGTTGAGCGACTCGTTCACAAGTCCACGGTCGGCATTCGGGGAATCCGGGTTAATAAGCACGTCAAGCAGGCTATTGTCCTCGCCCTCTACGAACGGAGCGTCAACGGAGACATGACGACCGGACACGCGCATCGTATCGGCAATCTTGTCCTTCGGCACGTCAATCATCTCCGCAAGTTCCTCGTTGGACGGCTGGCGCTCGTTCTCCTGCTCGAACTTCTGGAGAGCCTTGTTGATCTTGTTCAGAGAGCCAACCTGATTGAGCGGAAGACGCACGATTCTCGACTGCTCGGCAAGAGCCTGAAGAATTGACTGACGAATCCACCATACGGCGTATGAAATGAACTTGAAGCCTCTTGTCTCATCGAATTTCTCTGCCGCCTTGATAAGCCCGAGGTTACCCTCGTTGATAAGGTCCGGGAGACTGAGACCCTGATTCTGGTACTGCTTTGCCACTGAAACGACGAACCTCAGGTTCGCGCGCGTAAGTTTTTCAAGGGCTGCCTGGTCGCCTTTCCTGATTCGCTGCGCAAGTTCAACCTCCTCCTCTACTGTAATCAAATCTTCCTTACCGATCTCCTGGAGGTACTTGTCGAGCGAGGCCGACTCTCGGTTAGTAATTGATTTTGTAATCTTTAGCTGTCTCATCTGTTACGATTATTTAAACACCACATCGAAAGACAGTTCTGAGCCGTCACGAATGACCTTGACGGCTGTCTTCTCGCCCGGATGGAAACTATTCACAGCTTCCTGAACCGAAGCGGAGCCCGTAATCTTCACATTGCCGATTTGAACGAGAACGTCGCCCACCTTCAGGCCGGCATTCTCCGCAGCACTGCCTTTCACCACATCTGCTATATATACGCCGTTTACCGACGAAAGTTTCAAATTCTTTGCAATTTCCTCATCCACCGGGGCCATTGAAATGCCGAGCATGGCGCGGTGAACCGTTCCGTAGTTCATAAGGTCGTCTGTGATACGCTTGACGATGTTGGAAGGAACTGCGAAAGAATAACCCGCGTATGATCCTGTCTGTGAAATGATTGCAGTATTCACGCCCACAAGCTGTCCTTCCTTGTTCACGAGCGCGCCGCCACTATTTCCTGGATTCACCGCAGCATCTGTCTGGATGAATGATTCAATCTTGAACTCGCCAGAATAGTTAGGCATCGTGCGTCCCTTGGCGCTGACAATTCCGGCCGTGATGGTCGAACGGAGGTCATACGGACTGCCTATCGCAATCACCCACTCCCCGAGACGGAGCTTGTCTGAATCCGCAAGAGGGATGACAGGGAGTCCGTGCTCTTCAATCTTGATGAGGGCGACATCCGTGGCCGGGTCGGTGCCGATGAGTTTCGCAGGATAGGTGTGATTGTCATTCAACGTGACTTCAATCGACTTGGCGCCGGCAATCACATGGTTGTTCGTCACGATGTAGCCGTCCTCGCGGATGATGACTCCGGAGCCGCTGCCCTGAACCTCACGGGAATGAGGTATGCCCTCATAGCCGAAGAAGAAGCGGAATAGCGGACCGGCGTTGCTCACGACCTGCTGGGTGGCTGTAACCCTGACATAGACCACGGCATCAACACAAGTCTCGGCCGCGAATGTAAAATCCGGCCAATTGTCGTTCGAGAGATCCACAGTCCTGAACTTGACATCAGACTCGGCTACAGTCGCCTGCCGGGCCGGTTCCTCTGAATTTCCACTGCATTTTACGACGATAAAGGCCGCCACAGCCCCACACAGGGCAGAAATAATGGCATATAATATTCCTTTTTTCATATTGTTATATTTTATATTTCCGTACATCAGGGCACAACGGAGTCTTGCGCCGTAGCGCCTGCACATCGTCACATACTACAATAATCGTACAAAGTGAAGTTCCTTTTGGCCATTTTCTTTCATTTTGTCAGTCAAAATGGATTTTTCTGAAGTTTTTTGGCTATATTTGTCAGTTATATGTGCCTTGCACGTTCCACACTGATTGACACCGTGACAGCACATGGACATTAAAACGACAAACAAATTTTTAACGACATGGATTTCATCATATCAAGTTCTGACCTGCAGAAGGCAGTCATGGCCGTTTCAAAGGCAATTCCAACGAAATCGGCTCTCCCAATTCTCGAGGACTTCCTCTTCGAACTCGACTCCAAAGTCCTGCGGATTACGGCCTCCGACTCCGAACTCACTCTGAGAACGGAAGTTGAACCGGAAGGTATCACCGAGACAGGACGGATGACAGTGCCGGCAAAACACCTTATGGACTTGCTCAAGGAACTTCCGGATCAGCCTCTGACAATCAAGACCGTAGGAGACAGCGCATTCGAGTGCAGTTGGGCAAGCGGTGCATCTACTCTCCCCTACAGACCGGCCGATGACTACCCTCAGATAACAGGCACGGACGAGACGGCTGTAAAGCTGACATTTCCGGCACAGTCGCTCGTGGAAGGCATCACAAGCACAATCTACGCCACGGCCGATGATGAAATCCGTCCCGCTATGAACGGCATATTCTTCGACATCGACACCGCATCCACAACACTTGTGGCATCAGACGCGCACAAGCTCATCTGCTACACGGCAAAGGATGTCAAGGCATCGGAGAAGGCCTCGTTCATCCTCCACAAAAAACCTGCGTCCATCCTCAAGACCATTATCGGGAAGGACGTAGACGAGGTTGAAATCTCTTTTGACGCGAAGAATGCCGAATTCAAGTTCGGACAGACCATAGTCATCTGCCGTCTGATTGTCGGGAAATATCCGAAATACCGCGAGGTCATCCCGCAGAACAACTCAAACGTGCTCAAGATTGACAGAGTGCAGTTCCTCAACACCATCAGACGTGTGTCAGTCTGCGCTAACAGGGCGTCCAACCACGTGAAGTTCGACCTCTCGGAGGGAGCCATAGAGGTTTCCGCCCAGGATCTCGGATTCTCGATTGCAGCCCACGAGAAGATTGCCTGCGACTACGAGGGTGCGCCTCTCACCATCGGGTTCAAGTCTCCGTTCTTGATTGAGATCCTCTCTAACTTCAGCTGTGGCGAACTTGAGATGAGATTCTTGGATGATAAGCGGGCTGCGCTTATTCAGCCTGGGGAGAATGAGCCTGAGCGCGAAAAGCTGTGCGGTATCATAATGCCTATTATGATTGCGTAAATATGAAATTGAATTTGGAGAAACCGGTTGTTTTCTTTGACATTGAGAGCACCGGATTGAATATACCGACGGACTCGATCATCGAGCTCTGCTTCGTGAAGGTCTTTCCCGACGGAGAAAGACGCGTAAAGACATGGCGTGTCTGCCCGTGGGACTATGTGAACAACTGCCAGAGGCCGATTGACCCGAGCGCGATGGCCGTGCATGGAATCACAGATGAGGAACTCAAGGACGAGCCGAAGTTCTGGGAAATTGTCGACGAGGTAGTAGAGTGGCTGAAAGACTCCGAGCTCGGCGGCTACAACTCGCAGAAGTTTGACCTCCCTATGCTTGCGGAGGAAATCGAAAGGACACGCTGCTATAGGCACAAATCCTTCGACCTCGACCTGCATTCGAAGAAAATGATTGACGCCCAGCTGATTTATTTCGCCTACGAGCCGCGTAATCTCAAGGCTGCCCACCGCTTCTACTGCGGTTGCGACTTCGAGAATGCACATGCCGCGGAAGCTGATGTGCTCGCGACGGTTGAAGTGGTGGAGGCGCAGCTTGACAAATACTCGACAGTCGACCCGGACAAGGGCTTCCCGGTGCTGAAGAACGATCTCAATGCTCTCGCCGGATTCGTTAAGAACAGATATGTGGACTTCGCCGGACGGCTCATTCTCAACGATAAGGGAGTCGTGGAGGTGAATTTCGGAAAATACAAGGGCAAGCCGGCAAAATGGGTCTACGAAACCGACCCGTCCTATTTCAGCTGGATTGACCGCGGCGACTTCATGCTCGACACCAAACATCAGTTCGCAAGACTGAAAGAGCAGTTCGAGAAAGAGAGACGCGAGGCGTCAAAGAAACCCCTCAGTGAAAGCGAGACAGCTTCTGCGGCAGCTGCACTCCAGGAGAGGTTCGGCACAGGAAAGTTATTTTGAAACCCTCAAAAAATAACCTGCATCATCTTTTTCTTTCTTTTCGGTCTATCTTTCTTTTCT
>OQWM01000812.1_pt1 | contig 20835 bp, 17 predicted proteins | sample 1691531 | NCBI WGS metagenome assembly OQWM01 (sample SAMN03418257, study PRJEB22391) | human gut metagenome | biome: human-gut; feature: organic feature; material: feces | host: Homo sapiens | place: Tanzania | collected 2013-01
TTATGAGATAAAAACTTATCTCATTCTCAATCACTTATAAAAAATACGTACTTTCATAATGTAAGTAATACATTCTTGCACGAAATTTGCAGTGATGAAAAACTTGTTCCTACAAATTCGTACAAGAATGAATACTAAATCCTAAAACTCAAAACTCAGGTGTCCCATCACGTTGAATGGGGCACTTACAGCATAACCTGTTTCGTAGCGATCGCTGCTGGTGTATGCCACAACTTTGCCGTTGCCATCTTTCTTATAACTTGGCGCAGTCCAACCATTGTTAAAATACTTGGCACTGAACAGGTTATAGAAGGTGCAACCTGCGGTAATGCGTTTTACACCCTTCATGCGGAAGGTGTAGGCAAGGTCAAGGTTCGTAATGAAATGGCGCTTCAACACCATGCTCACATTGTGGTTGCCATCCTCCTCTTCGCTCACATAATAGTCAAAACCTGTGTTCGACAAGCGTTGCTTGCCCACATACTGACTTGTAAGGGCAGCACGGAAACCGCGATAATCAAATGTAAAGATGTTGTTAAAGATAAAGTCGGGCGAGAACGACAATGGAGTATCACCCAAGTTATAGGCTGTGCCATCGTCAAGCGTAACCGTCCAATCCTTTGCGCGGTTGTGGCTCCATGTAGCATTGGCATCCCAACGGAACCATTTTACCGGACTCCATGCTGCTTGCAATTCCACACCTCTACGATAGCTCTCTCCTGCGTTACGAGCAATAAATTCGCCAATCTCATTCTGTTCGCCTGTCAACACAAATTGGTCGCGATAAGCCATGTAATAAAAGTTTACGCCAGCCGAGAATTTTTCGCTCTGATATTTGTAGCCCAATTCCCAGTCATTGAGTTGTTCAGCGCGAAGGTGGGTATTGATATTATCCTCAAAATCGTTGCGTGTAGGCTCCTTGTGTGCCAAGGCATACGAGGCATAAACACTGTGGTTACGATTGATTTGGTAAAACAAACCTGCCTTAGGATTGAAGAAGTCGTACTTTTGTTCCAAGTCAAACACCTGTTGTGTTGTGCCGTTAAAGTCGTCGGTCGGACCGTCCATCTTGTAGTTGATGTGGCGATATTGCAAGTCAACATACGCACTCAGCCCCTTCACAAATTCATAGCTCACCTTGCCATAGATGTTGGCATCGCGCTTGTCGCCATTGTTGCTATAATAGCGGTGGTTGGGTTGCAAGTCGGCAATGTGTTCGGTGTTCTTCACCCACTTCACCAATCCATAGTGGTCGCCGTCATAGCGGTTCCAACCTCCACCCACAGTGGCACGCAGGTTCTGTCGGTTATCATAGTCAAACGAAGCCACGGCACCATAAAAGTCATTATCCATCAGCTTCTGACGCACCAAGTCGGTCTTTGTCTTAAAATAAGCACTCTCAGCGCCCACTAAACCATATTCGCCCAACTTACGACCGCTTTTATACTCCTCATAATAGCCAAAGCCCTTGGTGTAGTGCAAGGCAGCGTTAAATTTCAACGTAGGAGTGATAATTTGGTTCAACAACAACTGGTAGTGCTGTTGGTGGTAAAAGTCGCTTTGATCTTTATAATAGTGTACGTTGCCTGCTTCGTCATAATATTCGCCACACGAGTTATAGCGTCGGCTACCTGCCAATTCCATCTCGTAAACCGAGGGATAGTTCCAAGCGTGATAAGTCTTTTCCTTGCCATTAAAGGTAATAAACTTCACCACGGTGTTTTCGCCAAAATAACCGCCTTGCAAGAAGTAAGAATCCAATCGGGTTGAGGCACGATCCACATAGCCATCACTTGCAATGTGCGACAGTCTGCCTTGAAAAGCCCAATGGTTTTTAATCAATCCTGTGCCAAAGCGGAAGGTTTCTTTGTGGCTGGCATAGCTACCTGCCGAGAGGTCAACTCCTGCATAGGGCTTCGTACCAATTTTCTCAGTCTGCATATTGATGGTTGCGCCAAAGGCACCTGCACCATTCGTCGATGTGCCCACACCGCGTTGAATCTGCATATTCTCTACGCTCGATGCAAAGTCGCCCATATTGGTCCAAAACACCTGACTACTTTCTGCATCGTTCACAGGGATGCCATTGGCAGTGATATTGATGCGCGAAGGGTCGGTACCACGCACACGAATGCTCGAGTAACCAATGCCTGCACCTGCATCCGAGGTAGTAGTGACAGAAGGAGTAAACATCAAGAGAAAGGGAATATCCTTGCCATAGTTCACGCTCTCAATGTCCTTTCGGCTCAAGTTGTTATACGCCATCGGTGTGTGCTTTCCTGCGCGTGTCGAAACCACTTGGGCTGCTTGCAAGTTTACACCTACCGTGTCTGCCTTTTCTGTTAAAGCATGTGGGGTTTTCTCTCCTTTTTCGCTCGCTTGGATAGGAGCCACGTTCAAAATGTTGGCTGTGAGTGCAGCCAACATCAACAATTTTTTGTCCATAGTTTGTTTTGTGTTAATTTGCGTTATTGCAAATTCTTTTTTTGTAATTGCTCCGCCGGCATTACCCGGTTCAGCTAATGAGGGTATTATCTCAGCATCCACAACTGTGGTAGCACCCCTGCTAAAGTCTTTTAAACTTTATGCGCTGCAAAGTTGCAAACTTATTTATTACAAGCCAAACTTTTTTCAAATTTTTGTTTGAGAGAGTTTTTTTAGAACCACCCACATCCTATTCTTTCGCCTCAAACGTCCTAAAAACCAAATATCCACCGTCAGCCTTCAGTGCAAAAGTGTTGTCTACGGCTTCGTTGAGTGTTCCTTGCCACAGCGCGGTACAAGGGTAGGCATCCCATTTCAGTCCACTGCTTGACAGTGCGGTGCAATCTTTATTAAAGATGCTCACCTGTTGATGCTGAAAGGCACTAAATTGTGCATCACCTTGCGCTGCTACAAACCACCCATAGTCCGTAATCATTGTCACCTCAAGTCCAAATTCGCTTTTATATCGAGCAAGCAGTGAGATATTGCCCAAGGTGTGGTCTTCGCGTTTTCCCGTACTTCCCACGTAAGCAATGCGTTTAAATCCCTGTGTCATACAAAAGCGTGTAGCCTTTGTTTGGTCATTGTCATCTTGTTCACTAACAGGGTGAAATATGTGTGCATACGTTTGTTTGAGTGTTTCGGGCAGTGAATCGCCATCTCCCACAATCGCATCAGGTTGCAACCCATGTGCAATACATGCCAAAGCTGCCCCATCGCAGCAACACAAATAACGAGCATGTGCAAGGATGGCAAGTGGAATAGGGTGGGAGGGATATTCTCCGTTGCAAAGAATCACAGCATCGAACGTACTTTCTGCCGTAACCAATGGATATGTATTTATCTTTTTTGTTGCCATATTGCAAAGGTAGAACTTTATTTTATAATGCAGAGGAAAAGTATTAATGAAACAATTAATGGGCATTAATGGCTATTAATGTTCCCCCAAAACTCGCAAAGCGAGCTCTTAATGTCTACGCAAAAAAACAGGCAACCAGATTGGTGCTTCTGGTTACCTGCCTCATTGCGTATGAAAAAGTTATATGTCTATTGCTTAAAGTTTATTTTATCTTTCAACTCCTGCGGATAAGCAGGCATAGCCCCCTGTTGCGTACAAACGTATGCTGAAACATCCACCCCAATCTTGTGTGCCTCGCCAACCGACTTGCCCGCAAGAATCGCTGCACAAAAAGCACCCGTAAACGAGTCACCAGCGCCCACCGTATCAGCCACCTTCACCTTAGGCGTAGGCTGAAAACTCATTTCGCTCTCCGTCACCACATACGATCCAAAGGCACCACAAGTCAGCACCACCATTTGCAAATTATAGCGACTAATCAACTGCTGCACCTGGTCCTCAAAATTTATGGGCTGCAAAAGTTCCTGAGTAGGGTCGATATCCGCAATATCGCCAAGCTCCAAAAGGTGAGCCACCTTCACAATCTCCTCATCGTTAATTTTAAGCACATTGCAACGAGAGAGCGACTCCTCAATCACCTCCTTCGAATACCAATTTTGGCGAAGGTTAATGTCGAAAAGTTTAAACGTGCCCAAGGGAGGCATCGCATCCAAAAAACGGTAAATCGTAGAACGTGTGGTCACCGTGCGTTGTGCCAAAGTGCCAAAACATACGGCACGCGTATTATGGGCAATGCGTTCAATTTCGGGCGTCCAAGGCAAATTGTCGTAAGCCACACCCAAGCAAATGTCGTATTGTGGAATGCCATCTCCCGACAGCGTCACCTGCACCGTACCCGTGGGTTGATCCACCACCTCAAGATGGTGCTTCAATCCGTGCGCATCCAATTCGCGTATAATTTGTTTACCATCTTCGTCGTTGCCAATCGCCGAGAGAGCCATACCATTCAGTCCGAACTGACTCACGTGATAAGCAAAGTTAGCAGGAGCACCACCCAATTTCTTACCATCGGGCAGACAGTCAAAAAGCGTTTCGCCAAGACCTACAATATAATTTTCCATGAAAGGAAGTTATTTAATTTTAGTGATATAAGTAAAAAGATAAATTACGCCAACTGCCATGCAAAGCACAGCGCCAGCCTGACCCATCGCGTCAGAGGCTACACCCATAACGAGGGGGAAGAGCGTACCGCCAAACAAACCCATAATCATGAGTCCACTCACCTCGTTCTGCTTTTCGGGCACAGCCATCAAGGCATTTGAAAAACAGATAGAGAAAATGTTCGAGTTGCCATAACCCACAAGTGCAATGCCTGCATAGAGCACCCACTTACTGTCGCCCCACAACAAACACGCCATCGAGGCAGCCATAAGCACCACCGAGATAAGAAAGAAGGTGCGAGCCTTCATTATGCGCAAGAAGAAGGAACCCGTAAAACAACCAATGGTACGGAAAATAAAATAGAGGCTGGTGGCAAAGGCAGCATCGTTTAGCGTCATGCCTAGGCGTTCCATCAAAATTTTCGGAGCCGTAGTATTTGTGCCCACATCAATGCCCACATGACACATAATGCCCAAGAAGGTGAGCAACACAAGGGGCTTGCCTAACAGGGCAAAAGCCTGAGCAAATTGGTTTCCCACACTCATGTTAGCTGCTGTGGCTTCAGGTTCGTCTATCTGAATCGTAGCAAGTAGCGCTGTGGCAAATATACCAATAATAAGGAAAACAGCAAAGAGAATGCGCCAATCGTAGCCAAACGAAGGGATCACCTGTGTAGTACCCCAAATGGCAAGATAGGGAGCAATGAACGAGGCTATGGCTTTAATAAATTGTCCAAAAGTGAGCACAGCTGCCAAGTGTCCGCCATTCATCACGCAAGTCACAAGTGGATTGAGCGAGGTCTGCATCAATGCGTTGCCAATGCCCAAGAGCGAGAAAGCGCAAAGCATAATGCCGAAACTTTCGCCAAAGAGAGGGAGCAACAACGAAATGGCAGTCACAACAAGCGAGAGCAATACCGTTTTTTTACGTCCAATTTTATTCATAAGCACCCCCGTGGGCACACTAAAAATAAGGAACCAAAAGAATACCAACGAGGGAAAAATATTAGCTACAGAGTCGCTGAGGTGGAGGTCAGCCTTCACATAGTTACTGGCAATACCAACAAGATCCACAAACCCCATGCAGAAAAAGCAAAACATCACCGAGATGATTGCCATTTTATTGGTCTGTTTCATTTTTTTCGAGGAAATTAGGAGAGAAAAGGGTAACTAAAAAGGGGACGCCCTAAAAACACATCTCAGAGACGCCCCCCCTGATAGTCACAATAACATTTCTATAATGAAAAAGTTTTACAATCCGAGCGAATAAGCCTTAGCGTTAGCAATTTGCGCCTTGCCACCTTCAGCCCACACCTTCAAGTTGTTGTAGGGTTGTGTGGGGAATACAAGGTTGGTCATGGCAATGCGTCCGCCATTCACAAAAATCTCCACAGAGCATTTGTCCACAAAAATATCCAAGTGATAAACACCCTCCTTCATATCCTGTGCGTCACCGCAGAGCGAAAGCGGAGCCCATGTAGCCAGTGCAAAATCGTTCTTATAGTTCAGCGCAATGTCTTGCGAGAGTTTGCCCTTCATCTTTCCAGCAGCCTCGGCAGCCTTCTCTATGTTGTGGCGTTCGGCTTGTTTGCCAAAGTCGGTCAATCCGCTTTCAGTGCGGTCCATCACCAAACGCTTATTCTTCAAGTCGAGATAAACCAATGTGCGTTCTTCCTTGTCGTTAAAGAGACTCAAGCCCACCACGTCACTGTTGCCAGGGTTAATGTCGGCTTCAATTTCAAAGGCACCATTATGATTGCTAAAAAGGTTACGCTGCACGTAGGGGTTCGCATTGTCAACCTCCACCTGTCCTATTTCTTTAGTCTCCTTTCTCAATGCACGGGCTTCTTCCACCACATTCGCTGAAAGATAAGTTTCGCCATTGTTCGAGAACAACTTCAGTTCGCGGGGCAATGCGTTGGCACCACGATACTGACGGATAGGCGTAATGTTGGCATACTGCCAGTTGCTCATCCAAGGCACAGCCACAATGCGTTCGCCAAGGTTCGAGAAAGTCACTGTTGCATAGTGATCCTTACCCCAGTCAAGCCACTTCACAGTCTCGGGTTTTGAGTCGCAATGGAATTCTTTGCCATCAAACTCACCCACAAAATATTGTGTAGCGCTACCGCCAAATACAAAGCCAGGATTGATGTTCACAATCATCACATACTTCATCTTGCTCTTGTCGCCATCTACAGCCAAGGGGAAGAAGTCAGGACATTCAAACTGGTTAGGCTGTGCGCCGAAACCTTCGCCCCACTGACTTACATATTGCCATTTTTTCAAGTTATTCGACTTGTAAAAACGCATATTCTTGTCGGCAGAAACAATCATATACCACGACTTCGCGGGCTCATACCAAAAGATTTTCGGGTCGCGGAAGTCCTTCAATCCGTCAAACGGACGCAACACAGGGTTGCCCTTGTAGTTCGTAAAAGTGCGACCATTGTCTTTGCTATATGCCATGCACTCTATCTGTCCATTCTTGTCGCTTGCCGAGGTGTAATAAGCAATAATAGCATTCTTGCCAAAGCCAGCCGAGTTCTTCTTGTCTACCACCGTGCTACCCGAGAAAATGTGGCCCAAGGTGTCGCGAGCAATCGCAGGGTCAAGGTGTTGCCAATGCACAAGGTCGCGGCTCACTGAGTGTCCCCAGTGCATGTTGCCCCACTTCGATCCATAAGGGTTGTACTGAAAGTAGAGGTGATACTCACCATCTTTATAGGTCAAACCGTTCGCATCGTTCATCCAGCCATAGGCAGGCGTGTGGTGATATACCGGACGGTAATAATCCGTGTTTGTCACATTCCAAGTGTCGCTGAGGCGCAACTTTTGCAGTGCCAATGCGTTCTTTGCCAAATTCGCAATCTTCACCACAGCCTTGTTACCCTTGTTCAGTGCAAAGGGCACCTCATAGTCCACACCATTCACAGCCAAACGCACGTCCATCCAAGTGTCCGTCTTTTTGCCTTGATCAAGCACCACCTGAGCTTCGGGCATATTTTCTTCTATGGGCAGAATGAGGTATTTTGTAGGATTGGTAATGGTAATTACTGCAGTATCGCCTACAGTAGAAATATCCATTTTCTGAGCATAAAGGCCAGCACAAGTCAGTGCTGTAGCCATAGCGGTTACAATTCGTTTCATTTTTTATAACTGTTAGAAAGGATGATGGATAATGTACAATGGATAATTAATAATGTACAATGTAGAATTTTTCTACGCTAATCCGCACGGCAATTATACATTATAAATTATAAATTTTACATTGACTTAAAAATTCAATTTTGCGGTAAATTCCACGGTGAGCGGACGCAGGTAGCTACCAGTCATCAAGCAATTCTTATAATTGCCAGCCTCTTCTTTTGTAATAAGTTCGGCACCAGCAATGCTACCCTTAGCACCTGTTTGGTTCAAGAAGTTCACAACCGTGCAACCCAAGTTCAGCATCTTGTTAACCTTCCAGTCAACACCACCAAAACTCTCCCAACGACCGTTAAAATAATAAGCATCGTTAATGTTAGCATAAGTCTTGCCAAAATAGCGGAAACTCATCCACAACTTCAAGTCGGGTGTAATCATATAGCTCGGGTCAAGTTCAATCAACACCTGCGGAATCTCAGCTACAATGTTGCCAGTAGCATTGATGCTACCCTTGTAACCATCGCTAAAGGTAACCGAGGTTTCATACTTCTTGTAAGTCGGCTTTTGGTAAGTAAACAAAGCGTGAAGCTCAAAGCCCTTGAACGGACGAATAATAGCGTCGGTCGTCCATCCCCAAGTCTGAATGTCATAACTCATCGGAGCAGCCATAATCTCGGCACCATGCTGCAAATTCAGCGTAGAGTTATTGTTTGTCTTCGAAATGTAAGTAAAGAGCGAAGTCAAGCTAATCCACTTGTTGTTATAATACACACCACCACGTGCCAAAGGCACAGTAATCTTGTCCGTATTGGGCAAGGTAGCAGGGGCAAAGTTGTCGAAACGCGGATGCTGCACAATATAAGTGAAGTCGCCCGTAAAGCCAAACTGCTTTGTGAGCTTATAAGTCAACGCAGCTGTCAAGTCATAGTTCAACCAATTATAATCTAAGTTCGCAGGCTTAATCACCGTACCATCGGCAGCCGTAGCGCCAAGGTGGTAGTCGGCAAAGCGTCCCACATAGTCACCAGCAGCATTGCGCACAGCAGCATTCTTACCATTAAGACTTTGCCATTCAAGGCGAGCTCCATAATACGCATTCAATTTGTCCGTAATGTCCCAATCGTGGGTCAAGTAAGCAGCCAACTTGTTTTCAGTGCCCTTATAATATTCCGAAGCATTCTTGTTAAAGTCATAGAAAACCGAGTTACGCTTGTTCGCATCAAACACTCTCACGGGGTAGCTACCATCCACAGGCACACTTTGGTCATACATCGTTGTGTTCGAAGCATAGTCAATGTTATAAACCCACTCATTCAAGCCCACGCGCAAAGTGCTGCGGTTAAATTTCTTGCTCAATTCGGTGGTAAACAACATCTCGTCAATGTCGCCAGCGTTCAAGCACGACATACGCGATTGCACATAATCGCCCGTGTAAGCCTCAGTCTGTCCAAGGGCGTTAATCATCTTATAGTTATAAGCAGCGTTGTTTTTCACATTCGTCAAGCTCATCGGAGTCTGATACACAAAAGCACCGCGAGCATGGTCATAACGCGCAGAGGCAGTCCAAGTCAACCCATTATCCCAAGCATATTTGTTCGACAAAAACACCTGGCTTGATCTATTCTCAGCAGCATCATACAGCGAAATACTGCCAATCTCGCCCGTGCGCATATCGCGATAGGTCATGTTCGCATCAATGGGCAAATACGAGGTCGTACCAAGCTTAAACTTGCCATACTCCTTCACACTGCCATCGCCCACATAAATAAAGGGAGCTGACTGCGTTGCATAATTGCTCACAGGGTGACTGTTGCTATAATGATACATGGCAGAGAACTGACCACGTCCCTTACCATAAAGGTGAGTTAAAGCGAGTTTATAGATTTGTGTACGATCTTGCAACTTCGAACTCTTAATGTCGAAAGTTCCCGGGTCAAAGTCCTGATAAATATTGGCACTATACAGCCAGTTGTCAGTTACCGAACCATTCATGTTCAGCGAAAACTCCTGCATGCCAAAGTGATTAGCTTTGTAGTTGAGCGAACCATGAAAACCCTTTTCGCCCAATTTGGTCCAAGAGTTCACGGCATAACCAATGTTACCCGTCGTGATCGCTGTTTCCGAAATCTTCAACAGCCCCACGTGGCTATGACTAGCGTCCATACGCCAATTTGAGTTCACACTGTGCGGATTTGTGGCATAAGTCACGGGCAGTCCGTTCTCAAGCACATTCACGTCTGTCGACGGAAGACCAATTTGAATTTCACGCGGACCATTTGCACTCGATGCGTTCAGCATCACATTGCGGTATCCCTCTTCCTTGTTACTTTTGCCTGCTCCATTGGCAGACTCTTCACTCTGTGCATTCATAATAATAGGTGTGCAGAGCAAACAAGTGAGTAGTGCTTTCTTAGTAGTTGCTTTCATAACTGTTAGGATTTGTAGATAGGATTTTTTTTGTCTTTAAGGGGTAGGCATCAAGTCCAAGGCAACGCCTTCGTCTTTAGCCAGGGCAGCGCCCTAATTTCTAACCTCTAAAACCCGTTCCTCGCGAACGAATTTCTGCGACAAAATTATATACCGCCACACCCGAACCGCAAAAAAAATGTTGCAACGACTGCCAAAAATCGGTCGTTGCAACATTTTTACCCATATTTGAATCATTTTTTGTTCTCCGAAGGCGACATCCCGTAAAAATCCCTATAACACTTCGTAAAATACGACGGAGCCGAGAACCCCACCCGATAAGCCACCTCCGAAACCGTCAGCGACCCATCTGCCAACAATGCGCGCGCATGTGCCAATCTCTTCTCACGAATCAACTCCACAGGCGTCTTCCCACAAATGGCCTTCACACGCCTATACAGCTGCACACGCGACAAACACATATCTCGCCCAATGTCCTCCACCGATAAATCGGGGTCCTGATAGCGCTTCTCCAAGCACTCCTCAAAATGCTTCATAAACTCAGTCTTGCGCATCTCAGGCGTCAACACCTCCTTATCCCCACCTTTAGTCGCATGCGCCAAAGCCTCCTCAGCCTGCGTCGTAGCATCAAGCAACTGGTCGCGTTGCTCCTCCAACTCGTCACGCTGACGTTCCACAATCGCCTTCTCGCGATTCACCTCCTCATTCTTTATTCGCAACTGTTCGTACAGGCGTTTCTTCGTACGATACGCCCGCACCGAAACCACCAAAAACGTACTCACAATGCCCACCAATAAAATAAAGAAAAACAGCAAAAGACGCTGCAAATTAAACTGCGACAAAATACTGTCCACACGCGCATGCATACGTGCAATGTAGCTCTGCTGATTCTCCACCTCCTTATACTGCATCAACAGCACCTTCGCATTCTCAGCAGTCACAATACTCGTCTCCATGTAGTTATTCCGTTCAAAAGGCTCACCCTTCGCAATCTGCAGTGCCAACGCCATCAGCTCATCACCATGTGTCGGATAAATTGCCGAAGCCGTCAACCGCCCATCGCGCACCATCTCCATGCCCTCACCCGGAGTAGGCAACGCATCAATACCTAAATAATAAACCGGCATACGTTGCGCCAACGCACCGCCAGGCCAAAGCGTAATATAATACTCCACCGCATCTCGTGCCCCCACAGCCATACGGTCATTTGCGCCATACACCAAGTCTACCCTAAAGTCAGGGTCCGCCCTTTCAAGGCTATCCAAAACCTTGCGCATCGCCTTCTCGCCCGACTTCTCCTTCCAGTTGCCTTCTGCATACCCCACCACGCGAATTTTAGGATAAACCTTCAGTGCATCGTTAAAACCATTATGGCGTTCAATGGCAGGCGACGAACCATGTTCACCGCCAATCTCCACAATCTGTCCTTCTCCATTCAGCAACGTGGCAGCATAATCGCCCAGCATCTTCCCAATCTTGTAATTATCGGCACCCATATAAGCCGTATAATCCGTCACCCCGCTTTTGCGGTCAAAGAGAATCACAGGAATCTCCTTCTCCGCAGCACGATGAATTGCAGCAGAGAGAGGGTCGAGTTGTATAGGCGAAACAATAAGCACGTCCACCCCAATGTCCACCAACGAATCTATTTGTTCGCATTGTTTCTTCACATCGTCATTGGCAGAGCAAAACACCAGTTTCGCCTCGTCATTAAAATAAGTCGAAATCTCCAGCTCCTGTTGCAACTTAGTGCGCCAAGAGTCATTCGAGCATTGCGACACGCCAATCACATATTTCTTATCTTCGTTTGTGCAAGAAGTCAACAAACCAAGCAGCATAAAAGCCAAAACAAAAAACTTGAAAATATCTTTCATGGTTACTTCTGTATATATTAATTGTGTGAGTAGGTTTATATAAAATGTATAACGATGCAAAGATTGTGCAAACCGAACGCAATCAAGTTTGCTTGAATTGCTGAGGTGCAGCCAATCTTATGCAAAGATTGTGCAAGGCGAATGCAGAACATCAAGTTTTACTTGAATGTTATGCTGAGCCGTAGCCAATCTTATGCAAAGATACAAAATAGATTAAATAGTTACAAGCATCCAAAAATGAAAAGACGCTACCCTACTGCCAACATCGCCTGCATGCACAACTCTATACCTACTAAAAAGAAGAAAAACAACAGCAAGCAAACGTAATACTGTTCACGCTTTATGAAATGAGTAAAGCTATATTTTGCCTGATCAAAGTTTTGCAAGTAAAGGCGATAGTCACGTACCATAGCCCAAATAATCGCTGATGAAAATAATATCACTACTGCTGCTACGATTAACATAACAGGAGCCTCTGAAATGTAAATAGGTGGATTGGTCGTTGCCATACTTTTACTTTTAGTTTATTTTTAAATTCCAAAAGCAAAGGTATCGTTTAAGGGGTAAAGATTGTGTCGCATTGCTACAAAATATGTCGCATTGCTACAAAATAGGTGTCGCATTCCTATGAATGCGACACCTATTTTACACTTTTAGCCCCCGCTCTAAAACTCACAAAGGAAAGGAACTAACAAAGGAACAGACATATCTATCATCATGCCGTGGAATAATGACACAGCTATCATCTCTTTACCACAAACACGACCAATAATAGGCAAACATACATCTACGGAGGTTACGCCAGCTGCCGTTATAGGTGCATAAGGGCCAAAGAATTTCTTAAACAACGGAGTACAAGTCAAGGCAATCATTTCACGACAGATATTAGCAAGCAAAGCGATTGTGCCCAACTCTGCTGCCATTTGGTGACCTAAAGAAGGCATTTTCAATTGCGTAATCAATATCGACGACAATGAATAATACCCCATGCCGCTACCCACTGCCATACAATCGAACACGCTCCAACGTGTCAACACGATGCTTATCAATGCTGAAAACAGTAACGTTCCACCTAACGATATTAAAGGCAATAGCAACATTTTAGGTCGAAAGTTGCGCAATAGAGCTTTTAAATTGTCGCTACACCCCACACTAATGCCTACTTGAAACATCAGTAAATAAAGTATCAACATCGACATTTCGTGCAACTGCCATTGCAATTGAAGTAAATCTCCTAAGAGACACCCCAACACAAACATAAAAACGACAAAAAGACTTTGTTTCATTCCATACCCTCCTTCTTGCTTTCTTTAAACACATATTTATAAAGTGCCCAACCTCCAATGGCGCTACCCAACATACTGGACACACCGATAAGCAAAGCTTGAAGGCCATAACTGCCTATATGCTGAATAATCATTTTATTTTCACCCACCGAAAGTCCTAACACAAAAAGCATAAAACAGATGGTGAAGGTAATGGTATGATTAACGTTTTGTAATGCCCTCCAGCGTCGCAGTCCGAAACCGACAACCACGCCACACAAGGCTATCATTATTAATGAGAACATAATCGAACTTTGTTATTTTGGTGGTGCAAAGTTAATATTTAAAGTTTAATTAACTAAAAGTTTCGAATTTGAATAAACACACACGCAAACTTGACCTATTAATATTTTGTTGTACCTTTACGCACCAAAACTAATAAACATCTGTCATGACTTTAACCGAAATCATAGCCAAGCAACTGGGCTTACGCGAGAAGCAAGTTGAAAGCACCATAAATCTTTTGGCACAAGGTGCCACTATTCCTTTTATTAGCCGTTACCGCAAAGAAGCTACGGGTGGACTCAATGAAGTGCAGGTGGCTCAGGTGAAAGAACAAAATGATAAACTCACCGAACTCATTCATCGCCGCGACTACATTCTACAGACCATTGAGGAACAAGGCAAACTCACTGACGACCTCAAGAAGCGCATCAGCGAATGTTGGGATGCCACACAATTGGAGGACATATACCTTCCCTTTAAGCCTAAGCGCAAGACGAAAGCTGAAGTGGCGCGCAAGAAAGGGCTTGAGCCATTAGCTATTACCCTACTCACACAACCTTATAAAAATCCAGAGGAGGTGGCCGCTCGCTATGTAAAGGGCGAAGTAAAAGACAAGGAAGAGGCGCTGCAAGGAGCACGCGACATCATTGCCGAAAGGGTAAATGAAGATGAACGTACTCGCCAAAGCGTGCGCCGTTCGTTTGAATATACGGGCATGATACGCTCTAAGGTGGTGAAAGCCAAAGAGAGCGAAGCTGGTAAGTTTCGTGACTACTTTGATTGGAGTGAACCTTTAAAGCGCTGCACATCTCACCGTCTACTGGCCATGCGTCGTGGCGAGGCCGAAGGCTACCTTCGCGTTACGATTGCGCCTTCTGACGAGGAGGATTGCATGAGTCGCGTTGAACGATTCTATGTCAAAGCGGGTTCGCCTGCCGCTGCCCAAGTCGAAATGGCCGTGAGTGATGCTTATAAGCGTTTGCTCAAGCCCAGCATCGAAACGGAGTTTGCGGGTTCGAGCAAGACGAAGGCGGACGAAGAGGCCATTCACGTATTTGCCGAAAATCTCAAGCAGCTCTTGCTTGCCGCGCCATTAGGCCAAAAGCGCATCATGGGCATCGACCCTGGTTTCCGCACGGGGTGCAAGGTGGTATGCTTGGACGCACAAGGCAATCTTTTACACAACGAGACTATCTTCCCTCACCAACCTCAGAACCAATACGCACGTGCAGGGTTTAAAGTAGCATCTTTGGTAGAGCAATACAAGATTGAAGCCATTGCGATTGGTAATGGTACGGCTGGTCGCGAAACGGAAGAGTTGGTCAAGAGTCTACACCTTAAAGGAATAGAAGTCTTTCTCGTAAGCGAAGACGGTGCTTCGGTTTATTCTGCCTCTAAATTGGCTCGCGAGGAGTTTCCCGACTACGACGTTACGGTGCGTGGTGCCGTAAGTATTGGTCGTCGTTTGGCTGATCCGCTGGCTGAATTGGTAAAGATTGACCCGAAGGCCATCGGTGTGGGACAGTATCAACACGATGTCGACCAAACGGAACTGAAGAAATCGCTCGATCTCACTGTCGAAAGTTGTGTCAACACGGTTGGTGTCAACCTCAACACGGCTTCTAAGCACTTGCTCACCTACGTGTCGGGCTTAGGCCCTGCCTTGGCACAAAACATTGTTGACTATCGTGCTGAGAATGGTCCCTTTGCCTCGCGCAAGGCTTTGCTGAAAGTGCCACGTTTAGGAGCCAAGGCTTACGAACAGTGCGCAGGTTTCTTACGCATTCCTGATGCCAAGAACCCGCTCGACAATACGGCTGTTCACCCCGAACGCTACGCTTTGGTGGAACAGATGGCGAAAGACGCTGACTGCGATATCAAAACGCTCATTGCCGATGCCACCATTCGTGCCAAGATTGACCTTAATAAATATTGTACAGCCGAAGTGGGCTTGCCTACGCTCACCGATATTATGCAAGAGTTGGCCAAACCTGGACGCGACCCTCGCGGCACAGCAAAGGTGTTCAGCTTTGCTGACAATCTGCATTCACTCGATGACTTGCGTGAAGGCATGGAGGTGCCTGGCGTTGTAACGAACATAACGAAGTTTGGTTGCTTTGTCGATATGGGCATCAAGGTGAAGGGCTTGGTTCACATCTCACAGATGGCCGACCATTACGTCAAAGACCCTGCCGAAGTAGTACACATTCAGCAACAAGTAATAGTACGCGTCATCGACATTGACGAAGAACGAGGCCGCGTAGCATTGAAATTGATTAAATAGTTAGTCTTTAGGGTGGTTCTAAAAATTCTGTTTTTAGAGTTCTGCTATTCTGAAATGTGATTTGTACGCTCTCGAAAGTGTCTTTTTGAAAGTTTGTTCGGTCACATAGCCCGCTATGCTCCCTCACAAACTTTCAAAAATACACTTCCGATAGCGCACAAATCCCTATTTCAGAATTATTAGAACCACCCTTTAAAAAAACACAACCCTTATGACACTCATCATTGTTATCGCTGTATTGGTCTTAGTATTAGGACTATTAGAAGCATTCGTGATTCCCGGATTTGGCATAGCTGGCATAGGCTCTATCGCTTGTGCTATGTTTGACATCTATTTAGTATATGATGCTTATGGTTTAGGTTGGGCTTGTGGCGCTTTGGTGATAGGCATCGTAGTACTATTCTTGTTGCTTTATGGTGTAGCCCATTCGCGCACGTTTGACCGCATGAGTTTACACACCTCTATTGATTCTACCAATGCTACCACCGAACAACTATCGATAAAGGTGGGTGACACTGGACGTGCCCTCACCCGCTTGGCCTTAGTCGGTAATGCTGAGATAGCGGACAAACAGGTGGAGGTAAAGTCGTCGGGCGATTTTATTAATCCTGGCACACCTATTCGCGTCATCAGCGTTAATGAAGCACAAATCATAGTTAGTGTGCTTGGTTAATGGGCAAATGTAAGAATGGGCAAATTGTCGCCTTTGCTTACACTGATTTAATGTGAGAATTAGAATAAAAATGAAAAAGATATTTACCACTTTACTTTTAACATTAGGCATGGTCACAGCGGCACATGCCACCTTCCCTGTGCGCCGTACGATTGTGCACCAACAGCCTAATGGCACTCAACTTACGCTCACTTCTGTGAGCAATGGTCGTTATACGCTTTACACTACGGCCGATGGCCGTGCCGTGCTACCGGCTGCTGACGGACATTATTATTATGCTGCCCAAACGGCAGACGGTAATATGGTAGCGACTCAACAGTTGGCCGCTAACAAGTTGTCAAAGACAATTCGCAATGCTGCATCGGTGCTCACGTCTGTTCAGGCTGCAGAACTCTTAAACGAACTTAATCCCTCAACTCCTCTGCTGCGCTTAAATACGCCTACGGCTTCAGCACGTGCCTTGGCCACTTCGACAGCTGATGGTTTAGGACAATATGGTAAATCGGCTAGTGGTGCCGTGAAGAGTATTGGTCAACCCACGCTGCCTGTCGTTATGGTAAACTTTGCTGATCGCGCTTTTCAAGATACGATTACTGCTGCTAAAGTAGAACGCTTCTTTAACGAGGAGGGCTATCACGACGAACCCGCAGCACGTGGTTCAGTACGTGACTTCTTTACGGCACAAAGCAATGGTGCGTTTCAGCCTAACTTCAAAGTAGTGGCCAACGTAACGTTGTCAAATGGGTATGCCTACTATGGTAAGGACGGCAGCAATGGTAGCATCGACCCTAATATCAACACCTTCGTACGTGAAGCCTTGGCTGAAGCCAGCAAGACGGCCAACTTCTCTGACTTTTGTGAAGAGGGTACAAACGAGGTGCCAATGGTTATCTTGATGTTTGCAGGTCCTGGCCAACAGTCTTCTTTCGAAGATGGACAGACCAACTATCTTTGGGCCAAATTTAGCCAAAGCGCTTTTAGCGTAAATGAGGGGACCAGCAAGGTGCGCTCTTACTTTATCGGTAATGAGCTCTTGCAAAACTATGGTAAGAACGAAAATGACATCGTAAGTACTTACATGGACGGTGTCGGTTTGTTCTGCCACGAATTTAGCCATGCCTTAGGTTTGCCCGACTTTTATAATACGAAGAATAGTCGTTCCTTTGCTACAATGGGTTACTGGGACTTGTTAGACTATGGCCAGTATTATCAAAATGGCTATCGTCCTGTAGAGTACAGTGCTTACGAGCGTAGCTATATGGGGTGGCTCGATGTAAAAGAGTTGGGTGATGAGGCCCAACATGCCACTTTGTTCCCCCTTGACGGATCGCAGGGTGATGATCAGCCTCGTGCTTATGTCCTACGCAATCCGAATAATGATAAGGAATATTACCTACTCGAGAATCGTGTCAAAAACGATTGGCACGGTGCGATGATGGGTAGTGGCTTATTCATTACGCACGTTGACTATGATGCTGCGGTTTGGGGTAGCAATAAGGTCAACACGGAGGAGGCACACCAACGCATGCAGTTCGTGCCAGCTGACAATATAAAGGAGGGTACTACCACGAGTGCGACTATGTCGTTCGCTCAATTGTTTGAGGGGATTCGCAACGACCTCTTCCCTTGCACGATAGGTGGCGAGTTGCACAATGCCTTCACCGACGATACAACTCCTGCAGCCACGCTCTTTACAGGTGACAAGTTACAACGTCCTATCTATAACATCACGCAACAAGCTAATGGCACGATTACCTTTAGCTACTTGGATGCTAACTTGACAGGCATCAACACGATTACGACTACGCAACCTACTTCATCTGCTGCAGTCTACGACCTCCAAGGCCGTCGTCACGCATCACTCTCAACAGCTCCAGCTGGCATTTACATCGTAGGTGGTCGTAAGGTGGTGAAATGAGTTTAATAATTGGGGAGTTTCTATTTTTTAGGTTATGAGGTTATAAAGTTTGTTTTATAACCTCATAACCTAAAAACTTAAAACGTCCCAAGCTTATCAATGCATTCTTATGAAAGTACAATTTATAGTAATAGGCAAAACGATAGATAAGCACTTGATAGCTTTAATTGACGAGTATGCCAAGCGCGTGACACACTACATGCCCTTTACAATGGAAGTGATACCAGAGTTGAAAAACACAAAAGCACTCACCCCCGAGCAACAAAAAGAACGCGAAGGTGAACTCTTACAAAAGCAGTTGCGCGAGGGAGATTATGTCGTATTACTCGATGAAGGAGGTAAAGAGTTTCGATCAATAGAGTTTGCCGCTTACTTAGAAAAGAAACAAAGTCAGGTAGCACGTCGATTGGTGTTTATCGTAGGTGGCCCGTATGGTTTTTCACCTACTATATATAATTTGGCCAAAGAAAAAGTGTCACTTTCGAAAATGACCTTCTCCCACCAAATGGTGCGCTTGTTCTTTGTTGAACAACTCTATCGAGCCATGACTATACTCAAAGGTGAACCCTATCATCATGAGTAAAAGGAGCCTCGCCTATTTGATCGCTTATTGCTGTACGTTGCTGACTTATGCCCAACCTCGTAGCGCCTTACGCGTAATGGAGTATAATGTCGAAAATCTGTTTGACACCCTTCATGCTGCAGGACACCAAGATATAGAATTTACACCACAAGGCGACCATCAGTGGAATAGTGCGCGCTATTGGGCCAAACTCTCTCGACTGAGCAAGGTGATAGCAGCTGTAGGTGGCGCAACGCCTGTAGACTTGGTAGCATTGGTAGAAGTAGAGAATGATAGTGTAGTGTATGACCTCACGAAGCGAACGAAATTGTGGTCCATGGGGTATGAATATGTTATGACCCATTCGGCTGATGCACGCGGAATAAACGTAGCATTGCTCTATTTACCCCACCGATTTCGTCTCTTATCGAAGGACACTATACGCATTATGCCACCTTCTGCTAAGCAGCACGTAACGCGTGATGTGATGCACGTAGTGGGCGAATTAATCACAGGCGACACATTAGACGTATTCGTATGTCATTTTCCAAGTCGTCGTGGCGGTGAGAAGGCGCAACGTTACCGCTCATTGGTGGCACAGCGTACGCACAAGGCGGCAGATAGCATCATCAACCGCCGACAGCACCCTTACGTACTCATTACGGGCGACTTTAATGGCTATTACCCAGAGCCTTTCTTGAGAGACACCTTAGGAGTAAAACTATGCAGCCAGACCGATACGACTCTTCTTATCTCTTCTTCCGACCTTTATCTCTTGACACACCGACTTCAAGGCCAATCCGACGTGCGTGGTACGTATAAATTTCAGGGCACTTGGAATCAGTTAGACCACTTTATAGTAAACGGTGCGTTTTGGCTACGTTCTTCTCCTTTATTAATACGTGAGGTAGACGGACACTTTTGTCGTTTAATAGATTTTCCTTTCCTTTTACAGGCAGACAAGTCGGGACAAGGGGGCGTACATCCCTTCCGCACATACTTAGGGCCTTATTATCAAGGTGGCTATAGTGACCACTTGCCTATTGTGTTAGATATTATTCAAAAATAAATACCTATATTTGCAATATCAACTTTGGAACGTTTGTAGTACCGAAAACAAAGATAGTGCAAGGCGAATGCAGAACGTCAAGCTTGCTTGAACGTTATGCTGAACCGCAGCCTATCTTATGCAAACATTTGGGAAAATACTATTTGATTATGAAGCACTTAATATTTATTGCCGTTGTAACTTTTGGAATGATCTGCACAAGTTGTGCTCATTCAAGTTTTGGTAAGTTGGTGGGAAGTGACCGTGATGAACATGGCTGCATTGGTTCGGCTGGTTATACATGGAGCTATGCTTTGCATAGCTGCGTTAGATTATGGGAAGTGGGAACACGCTTTGATAATGGTCCCGAGAGTGTATTCTTAATATATAGCCCTGATAGTACATTTGCTGAGATTTTTCCACAATCGAGCAGTTCTGTACTCTGCAAAAGGGTGAAGAACACGAATGTATGGCGCCCCAAGAAAGGTAATGAGGAAGTGTCAATCGTTAATGGTGTAACCTGCGTAAAAGTGAACGACTTCTCATATACGCGAAGCAAGGATTGACATTGAGAACTACAAACAGCAATTTATCGGCCTAACCTGGGGGCGACGCGTCCCCGCGTCGGCAGTAGCATGCTTTGGACATCTACTTATAGTCGCTTACGTATATTTTACCTATGGTGTTTTTTGCTTTCATGTTTCATTTTTACATTTCAACTTATTGATTATCAATACTTTTGAAGACTGAAACATACGACTTCTATGTTTCATTTTTAGTTTCAATGTTTCATTCTAAAAACACTGAGGGAGAAAAACAAAAACACTGTGGGAGCGATTCAAAACCTCT
>OQWM01000815.1_pt1 | contig 20810 bp, 25 predicted proteins | sample 1691531 | NCBI WGS metagenome assembly OQWM01 (sample SAMN03418257, study PRJEB22391) | human gut metagenome | biome: human-gut; feature: organic feature; material: feces | host: Homo sapiens | place: Tanzania | collected 2013-01
CTGCTCCTTCCGTCACGGCTTGCGCCGTGCCACCTTCCTCAAAGAGGAAGGCTTTGGGGCTCTTACAGGCATCAAAAATCCCCCTTCGCGTGAAGGGGGATTATCTTTTGATTTACTTCTTCAGCACTTCCTGAATCGCCTCGATCAGCTCCGGCTTGTCGCGCAGGCCAATCAACCGCTTGACTTCTTTGCCTTCCGAATAAATGCTGACAGTCGGAATCGACACAACGCGGTGCAGCAATGCCAAAGTTGGCTGTTCGTCAATGTTGATCTTGCCGACGCGAATCTTGCCGCAGTACTCCTGTGCCAGTTCTTCAATGGTCGGAGACAGCATCCGGCACGGGCCGCACCAATCTGCCCAGTAATCCAGCAAAACCGGCTTGGATGCGTTGACAACTTCTTCTTCGAAGTTTTCCTGTGTAATATGTAATATTGTAGCCATGTTCCTCTTCGTCCTTCCTAAAACGCGCGGCTGCTTGCAATCTACTGCAAATGCGGTATAATAATAGCACTGCATCTCATGCAGAAGCCGTTTGCATTGGGTATTATATATTACCTATCTATTATACCCCGTTTTTATCAAAAATGGAAAGGTTTTTTGAATTATGACAGATTTTTTCCACCCGCTGATGAGTGAACAAGCACTCAAGCAGTGCAGCTCTCTGGCGCTTGCTCATATGGGCGACAGTGTCTATGAACTGATGACCCGCGGATACCTCATTCACTCGGGTCTTGTCACCAACAAAAATCTGCATCGCAAAACCATTCATCTGGTTTGTGCCGGCGCACAGGCAGCCGGTGCACAGGCGATTTTGCCGATGCTGACCGAGGACGAACAGGAGGTATTTCGTCATGGCCGCAATGCCAAACCGAAAAGCACACCGAAATCTTCCTCTGTTGCAGAATATGCTCTTGCGACAGCTGTAGAAGCGCTGTTCGGCTGGCTGTATCTGCAAGGCTCGTATGACCGGCTCAACGAATTATTCACGGTTTTGCTCCCAGCCGCACAGGAATGGGCAGACAACCAGAGACCAACCCGCCGCGGCTGATGCCACAGCGGGTTTTCGTCTGCTTGTGCCGTTAAGAAAACGACGGGTTATTCTTGTTGCGGCTGTTTTTCTGATTCTTCGCCTGCTGGTTGCTGCTCTGCGGATTCTGGGACTGCGCGGAATTTTTCTGTTTTCCCGAATTGCTGCTGTTGTTATGGCACATTTCTGTGTCACCTCGCTTTCTTTTTCCTTTAGTATGGCCATGGATTGTGAAAATATACAGTTGCCAATTACTTGTTCCAATGTTATAATTAGGTGTTGTACACAACGGAATTTTTAATAAAATCAGCATGATTTTACGATTATATGGAGGTATCATCCAATGTCTGGACATTCGAAATGGAATAATATCGCAAAGCGCAAGGGCGCAAACGATGCAAAGAAAGCAGCAATCTTTACCAAGATTGGCCGTAAGATGGCTGTAGCAATCAAAGAAGGCGGCTCCAACAACCCGGACAACAATGCAAAGCTGCGCGACTGCATCGCAGAAGCAAAGGCAAACAACGTCCCGAACGACAACATCAAGCGCATGCTCGACAAGGGCAACCAGAGCAATGTTTCTTACGAATCCAACACGTACGAGGGCTACGGTCCGTCCGGCATCGCTGTTATCTGCGAGACCCTGACCGACAACCGCAACCGTACCGTTGCTGACGGCCGCCACTACTTCGACAAGTACGGCGCAGGTCTCGGCAATGCCGGCTGTGTATCTTGGCAGTTTGAGCAGAAGGGCGTTCTGATTATCGAGCGCGGCGATCTGGATGAGGACGAAACCATGATGACGGTTCTCGATGCCGGTGCCGATGACTTCCAGGCTGATGAGGACTGCTTCCAGATTTACACTGCTCCGGAAGATTTCTCTGCTGTCCGCGATGCACTGACCGAAGCAGGCTTCGAGTTCGCACAGGCTGAAATCCAGATGGTTCCGCAGAACACCATCACGCTGGAGAGCCAAGAGGACATGGCTCAGCTGCGCAAGCTGCTGGACAGCCTCGAGGACAACGACGACGTACAGCACGTATGGCACAACTGGGAGAACGAGGACGACTACGAGGAGTAATCGGCTTTCCCTAAATAACGAACGAAACTCCCTTGAGAGCACGGCTCTCAGGGGAGTTTTTGCGTAAAAGGCTTTTTTCTTGATTTCTCAGTCATCTTTTTCGTAAAACAGCAATCATCTTTTCAATGACTTCAATCTCCTCTTCACCAAGGCCTGCAACATCAATTTCTGAACGAGTCTGCAACCCCAGCAAATAATCTGTTGATACGTGAAAAATACGAGCAAGACGAATAAGCACGGCATACGACGGATAACGATTTCCTGCTTCATAAGATGAAATCGCACTGACAGCAACTCCAACTTGATCGGCTATTTGTTTCTGTGTCAAATGACGCTCTATCCGTAAATGTTTGAGCCGTTCGCCAAAATCCACCATCCGTATCACCCGCTTTCACAGACAGTGTACTAAAAGCTTGTTCCGTTTTGGTGTAATTTATTTTACTTAAACAGAAATTTCATCTTGTATTCCCAGAATATGCATGGTAGAATAATATTGTAATTATTGTTTCAACGCATAGTATAAACTTTTGGAGGGATGAAATTGAAAAGGAAGTTCAACTCACTTGCTTGTATTGTTTTATGCGGCTCACTGCTACTATGTGGTTGCAATAGTATAGGCAACGCTGGCAGTGAGAGTTCGCAAACCGCACAGTACGCAGACCAAAATTTTATAAAAAGTCTATCGACTGGTTTAGAATCTCGCTGGAAACTTGGTGATAAATTTGACGCTGAACATGCAAAAAATAATACCGCCGATGTTATCAACGTGGACGAATATACAACCTTAATCAACACGGAACTCAGTGCAATAAACCAATACGAAAATGCAGAATTTCAAGACAGCAAATTACAGGAAAAAGCACTTTCTTATATCAACGCTTTAAACGATTCGCTACAAGCTCTTAATTATATCAATTCCGACCCCGAGAAATATATCACTCTATGGGAAGGTGCTTATGACAGTCGTTCCACACTCATAAAGGATTTTGTAGAGAATTACGGTCTAACTGTTGATAACAAATACCAGTCTACTTTAAACAAGTTTATTTCCAACGCTCAAGCTGTAAGCGAGAAAGAAAAGCAAAAGAAAATGATTGACAAACTTGTCAACTCTATGAAGTTCGAGTTAGCAGAAGATGACTATGGATACAGGACATATACTGCTACCGTACAAAATAATACGGGTCTCAACTTCAGTACATTTGATATTAACATCAATTTGCTAGATGACGATGGCACAATTGTTGAAACAGATTATGACAGCATCAGCCAATTTAACAATGGTTCAACTGCGAAATTTAAGTTTTCAACTGATGTAAATTTTTCATCCACGCAAGTTTCCACAAATTATTATGAAATAAGCAACTAATATTACGAAAAAAGTGCTCCTATTCGGGAGCACTTTTCCAATCTTTACTTACGAGCACACTTTGCATACACGCCTTCCAGCCGGAGGTGTGCCGCCGCTGTGAACATTTTTCGACCGTGCCAGCGTTGGACAATCCGGTGACACATGGTATACTTTTCCGCTCTGTACCCAATAATATGTGCTGTAGCCGGAACCCGCATCCGGATCGGGTTCCGAATTACCGGATGAATTGCGCAAAGAAGAAAAGTCATCGTTGGAAGATGAAGCCGCCGCATCAGCAGCTTTCTGCTCCTCTTCCGCCTTTTTCTTCTCTAACTCTTCTAATTTGGTTTTGGCATTCGACAGCGTATCTGCGTTTTTGACCGCTTCTTTTTCATCCGCCGTCAACGCATCATAAGCTGTCTGTGCTGTCTGAATTTTTTCGTTGCTCTCCAGTGTAACCGTGCCAATTTGGTCAATGAGCGCAGATACTTTCGCCGCGGCGAGCAGCGTATGAGCATTTCGCAATGTCTCACGGCTGTTTAAAGAAACCAGTGTACTTGCTTCGCTGTTCAGCGCATCATATGCCGACTGAGCATCACTGATTACCTGCTCGCTCTCTGTCGTAACAGTTCCGATCGCAGCAATCTTTTTCTCAACAGCCGCAGCTGCTTGTTTGTCCTGCTGGTATTCTTGCTCCTTTTGAGATACGTCCGCCTGAAATGCAGCATAATTCTCGCTCAAACGCTCATCCTGAAATGCATCCAATTCGTTCAGACTCTTTAGAATTTTTGAGCACTGCGCACCTATGTATGTTGCATATTTTTCTCGAATCGCGATATACGGCCGAATCTGTCCGCACTCCTTATAATTCTCTGGTAGTTTTGACAATTCTTGTTCCGCAGTGCTATATGATTCGTTGCATACCTCTTGAATCACCCGCTCATATACAACTGCGCGGTGCATATGTACACCTGTAAATAAAATTGCTGCAAGGATAATCAATCCGATTATCGCGCTTGCTCTTCGAAAGGTTACATCTTCTCGAAATCTTTTCTTCAGATCTTTCATTTGTCATCCCCCTGTATAATATGTATTCGTATTATACTATATACGTCTAATTAAGTCAAATACGTTGTAGACGAAATACGCCGAATTCGTTCATAATAGTTGATATTCTAGGAAGCAAGAGGCATAACTATGGACTTCAAATCCGGCGGAAAAGCGATTCAGCGACTTCGCAAACAGAAGAATCTGACTCAAGAACAACTCGCTGAACAAGTTGCTCTTTCGTCTAATACCATTTCTCGAATAGAGCGCGGATTGCTCATGCCATCTGTTGCAACTCTTTGCAATTTATGCAATGCCCTAGAAACCAGCGCAGACAGCATTCTCGCCGCATACATTCAGGCGGATAGTACGATTCGCTGGTCGCCGCTCGCAGAACAACTGCAAGCACTTTCTCCGAAAAAACAAGAACAGGTAGAACGCATGTTGGCCTGCTTGTTGGAAATCCTCTAACTCTTGCCTTTTCCCCGCAGGATATGCTATACTAAAATAGAACAGAAACCCAAATAGCTCCCTCACTAGGGAGCTATTTTCCAATTTGTTTGTACAAGGGGAGGTATCTTCATGTATCATCAGATTTCACGCCTGCTGCGCGCCGCGTGCGCATACAACGGCGCCGATCCGGCACGCAACCAGCATCTCATCAAGGTACACAACTACGCCCGTATGATCGCAGACGGTGAACGCTTGGACGCACACACCCAGTTCGTGCTGGAGGCCGCTGCCGTGCTGCATGACATCGGCATTCACGAGGCGGAGCGCATCCATCATTCGTCCGCCGGACAATATCAGCAGATGGAAGGCCCTGCTGTGGCACGAAAGATTCTTGAAGATTTTCCGTTCGAACAAGAGGACATCGACCGCATTTGCTGGCTCATCGCACACCATCACGTGTATAAGCCGATTGACGGCATCGACCATCAGATTTTGCTTGAAGCGGATTTTTTGGTCAACGCGTTTGAAGAACCGTACACAGAGCCGCAAATCCAGCATTTTTATGAGACTGTCGCCGCGACAAAGACCGGCAAAGAGCTGCTGCGCACGCACTATTCCTCCTGACGGAACACGCACAGCCAAATACACGGCTTGCTCGTATAGCTGACGCGGTGGCGGCAATGCGCCGGAAGATACGCCGTATCTCCTTCGTGCAGTCGCTGCTTGCTGCCGTCGGCATAGGTCAGTTCCCCGACACCCTGCAAGACGCACACCCATTCGTCCTCACTTTGGTCGTACCAGTCGGATGTCTGTCCGTTGGAAACAATGCGTTCGATGCGCGTTTTTCCCGTCAATAAAATTTCTGTCAGTTCCTGTTCCGGCAACTGTTCCGGTATGTCAAATAAATTCATAGTTTCCTCCAGAAAGGATGTATGTTATGTCTGAAATTCAGAACAATACGTTTACTTGTCCGCAGTGCGGCGAAGATGGCCCGCTCCAGATGTGGACGAGCATCAATGTCGCACACGATCCGGATGCGCGCCGCCGCATTGAAGATTTGTCAGTTTTCGAATGGACTTGCCCAAACTGCAAAAAGACAGCGCTGGTACTGCATCCCTGTCTGTATCATGACCCTGCCAATGAATTCATGGTATGGTTCGCACCGGATGGTGAAGTCGCTGATGACACCCGTGATTTTTCCCAGCTCAATGACTACACACTGCGCACCACCAAGACTCCGAACGAGTTCCGCGAAAAAATCAATATTCTGGAACGGCATTTGGATGACCGCGCCTTGGAGCTGACCAAGCTCATTCTCATCATGCAGCTGTCCCGCGACAATGTGGACGTCGTAGACGTCGTATTCCACAGCATAGATACCTCCGGACGCTTTGTATTTGTTCTGGTGCACCCAGACGGTGCCGAACAGTATCTGCGCCTGCCGCCGGAAACCTATCAGAAGTTCGCCAACGATGTGCGCGACTATCTGTACACACCGGCACGCGGTTTCCAGACCATTGACCTGAATTGGGCAAAGGATTCTCTGGAATTGCTCAAGGATATGCACTAATCGACATTGGCTCTCCCAAAAGGAGAGCCTTTTTTATTTCTTCATGCGGTTATACATGCGCCAATACGTCACACCGCACTGAAGCAGCACAATCGCATAAAATGCCAGCAATCCCAACAGCATGACAAATGCCACGGTATTCTGCTTTTGCACGACCAGCATCGCCAACAAACAGAAGAAAATTGCTAACAGCGGCAAAATTTTTCCTTTCCAGACTCGCTTCATCATGTCCAACCGCGAATCTTCATCGCAAAAGATCTCCTCATCCGCATCACTCATCTCAGAAACTGCTTTGCGGAAATAGCTGTATCCTGCCATGTCTTGGATGTATTCCCACCCGCAGTCTTGAAACATTTGAACATATTCCTCTTTTTGTTCGATCCCTTCCGGATTAAAGTCCAGCTGATATATAACATCTTCCGGTGTGCAGCGCTCAAACCGATACCAGCACGGCAGCGTAATCCGTTGCAGCTTCCATCCCTTTTTGTGCATGCTACGCAGCCACTGCGCTTCTTGTTCCCACTGCGGGATGGTGAAAAATCGGAGTTTTATTTTTGTCTCTGCCATGCCTGTACCTCCTTCACATTGCGGAAAAGTCGTTCAATCCGCCGCATTTCCATCTGTAATACTTCTCGTCCCAGTTCCGTGATGCAATAAATTTTACGTTTTTCTTCTTCCCGAACAAAAGAAATGATCCGGTCTTTTTCCATCTTGGACAGTGTGCCGTACATCGTCCCCGGACTCAGGCGAATCTCTCCATCCGTCAGCTGCTCTACCTGCTGGACGATACCATAGCCGTGCATCGGTTGCTGCAAGCACAGCAAAATATAAAATCCGGTCTCTGTCATCGGCACATACACTTTTTTGATGTGCGCATCCATGGTATTTCCCTCCTACTCAAGCCTCGATGCATCGCAGTGCGATATATCTTGCCTTGAGTATATCGCACGGCGAGTGTCCTGTCAATAGATTGGCAGCAAAAAAGGCGCCCCGCTCGCGCGGGACGCCTTCTCTGTATCGTGTTATTTAGGTAATTGGGTAATTACTCAGCAACCTTAACCCAAACACCGCCGTTGCGGCAGGACTCGGTTGCAGCAGCAGCCATCAGTACCGGACGCAGGCCATCGTATGCGCCAACTACGGTCGGCTTGTCGTTTACGATGGAGTCGATGAAGTACTTGATCTGCTCGATGAATGCGTCGTTGTAACGCTCCAGGAAGAACCACTTCGGCTTCTCAGATACTGCACCGTCAACAGTAGTGATGGTAGCGGTAGAGTTCAGATCGTTCTTATCAGAAGCCATGCCCTTAGAGCCGAATACTTCTACTCTCTGATCGTAGCCGTATACTGCCTGACGGGAGTTGTTGATGGTAGCGATTGCGCCGTTTGCCATCTTCATGGTAACAACTGCGGTATCTACATCCGGAATGCCGGACTCTTCCTGCAGGTTCGGGTTAACCAGGCAGGAACCTACTGCGGAAATCTCTACTGCCTCAGAACCGGACAGGTAACGAACCATGTCGAAGTCATGGATCATCATATCATAGAAGATACCGCCGGATACTGCTACATAAGATGCCGGTGGTGGCTCCGGATCGCGGGAAGTTACGTTGATGTAATGCGGATCGCCAATCTTGCCTTCCTTCACTGCATCAGCAACTGCCTTGTGGTTGTGGTCGAAGCGGCGGTTGAAACCTACCTGGAACTTTACGCCCTTCTCTTCTACCAGTGCCAGCAGCTTCTTGATCTTCTCGATATCATAGTCGATCGGCTTCTCGCAGAATACGTTCTTGCCAGCCTTTACTGCTTCCATGGAAACCTCACAATGGGTATCGGTGGAAGAGCAAACCATAACGACGTCAACGTCCGGATTGGTTACAACGTCCATGTAGTTGGTGGATGCGTTGGTGATGCCGCGCTCTGCCAGCCACTCACGTGCGCCGGACTTATCCAGCATCGGATCTGCTGCAGCTACTACTTCTGCGCCGTCGATGTTGTTAAGCAGATTGTTGATGTGCAGCTTACCAATTCTGCCGCAGCCAACTACGCCAAATCTCAAATTTGCCATGACCTTTTCTCTCCTTGTCTATACTTGTTAATCAAGCCAGAAATCTGGATACCCGCATTTGCAGGTATCCAGTTTTCATCTAAAATTAAGTGATTCTGTTTCTTACTTAGCCATCAGGTCAGTGATGTACTCGTAAGCCATCTTTGCGTACTTGAACGGGTTAGCCTTAGCCGGATCCTGCTCAGCCTCAACCATGATCCAACCAGTGTAACCGATCTCGTCCAGCTTTCTCAGAACCGGCTCGAAGTCTACGCAGCCTTCCGGATCGCCCGGAACGGTGAATGCGCCGTTACGAACCGACTTCAGGAAGGACCAGCTCTCCTTGATAGCCTGATCGCGAACGTCCTTACGCATGTTCTTCAGATGTACATGACCGATTCTGTTCGGGAACTCGTTCAGAATTGCCATCGGATCTACTTCAGAGAAGGTCCAGTGACCGGTATCGTAACACAGCAGCAGGTCGTCGCTGGTGTTGTTCAGCATACGCTCGGTCTCTTCCAGAGTCTGTACACAGGTACCCATGTGATGATGGAAGCATGCACGGATGCCGTTGCTCTTTGCGTACTCAGCCAGCTTGTTCAGGCCGTCGCACATCTGAGCGAACTCAGCATCGGTAAAGCGAGCCTTGTTGTCGAAGATGGACAGATCCTGATTGCCCTGAATAGAATAGGACTGCTCAGAAATGTTGATAGCAGTTGCGCCTGCGTAGCACAGGTACTCGATTTCCTTCTTGAATTCCTCGAAGGTCTCCTCGAACGGCTTGGTGCCGAGGAAGGAAGAGAACCACTTGGATGCAACGGTCATGCCGCGCAGATCCAGAGCTTCCTTGAGTTCCTTTACGTCAGACGGATACTTATGACCGATTTCACATCCGGTGAAACCTGCCAGACGCATCTCGGAAATGCACTGCTGGAATGTATTCTCGTCGCCGAGATCCCACATATCATCGTTGGTCCAGCCGATCGGGCAGATACCCAGCTTGATATCCTTGTTTGTGAACATAATCACAACACCTCCATGATTTTATACCTCTGCGGCCGCCTGTTTTCCCGACGAAAACCTCTCCAAATTTCCGTATCACGCGGCAACAGATAATAGGCTTGTTTCCTACACTCTTTATGATATAGGATACATGCCTATTTGTCAAATGTTTTGTGCAATTTGGTCAACTATTTTTTATTTCCTGCACGTTCTAATTCATGTTGCACAACAGAACCTTGTTTTTGCCTGCAAACTTGACAATATTTGTCCTCAAATTACCAAAATTTTCACACAAAAAAGCCGTCTCTGCACAAGGCAGGGACGGCTCGGTATGCACAAATTTCATCTGCGTCTTGCACGTTTCCACGTCCAGCAGCCAATTCCTATTCCGGCAGCTCCCAGTATGATCCATACGATGACCATGTGATCTGCGCCGCTTTCAGCGCCGGTGCCAGTGCGTTCACCGGTTTCATCCACCGTGTACTCGCTCATCCTGTCCGCCATGTCTTCCATTGCATAGGCCTGACCGGATTGCAGCGGCCGTTCGGCTGTCCGTGCCCTTTTAGAGCTCTGTACGCCAGTCAGCCGCGGTTCTTCCAGCACAACAATCTGTATGCCGCGATGGACTGTTTCGACAACAGCGACCGCCGAACGCAGCTTGGGCGAACCTCCCATAATAAACGCTCGGTGGATGTTCTCTTTTCCAACGGCATCTGCGATTTGCCGTTCTATCTGTTCTGCTGTCTTGTCCTCATCCAATTGTTCCGTCCCAACCGGAATCCATTTGCCTGTTTCTTCCCGAATCTGTTCTTTCTGTTCCTCTGTCAGTACTGCCAGTACGGATTCATCCTCCGTGAGCGGCATTCCCTGTGAAATCGTAACGTGAAAATATGCATCTTTTACCTGTACCGGAAGCACCCAGACATAATATTCCATGTGTTGTTTGATTTCATCATATGTCATTTGTTGTTCTTTATAAGAACTATAGACATCCGATTCGTCCGCGTAGACTTTATATGCTCGGCTCCAGTCAATGTCTGCCGCCGTCACATCTGCGCACATCCCGCTCATCGCATCTAAAACACGATTTGTGAGCGTGGATACTTCTGCATAATCCGCAGAATCCGGTGTGAGCTGTTCCACATATTCCGATGCTGCAAACGCTGTGCCGCCCAGAGCAAATGTTCCCAGTAAAACCAAAAGAAGGATTGTATATGCTTTCTTCATGTCTCTCCTCCTTTGTAAAAAAAGCCGCCCCTGCACAAAACAGGGGCGGCTCGGTATGCATAACGAAACTTACTTTCTTGCAATTACCTTCTTGACGTTGGCAACGATCTCCTCTGCGGTCAGCTTGTAAGCTTCCTGCAGGAAGGACTGAGCGCCAACCTGACCAAACTGGTCATGTACGCCAACCATCTCAACCGGAGTCGGGCACTTAGCAGACAGAACGCGAGCAACAGCAGAGCCCAGACCGCAGGTGCAGTTGTGGTTCTCAGCGGTTACGATAGCGCCGGTCTCCTTTGCGGACTTCACGATCAGATCCTCGTCGATCGGCTTCCAGGTGAACATGTCGATAACACGAACCTTGATGCCTTCAGCTTCCAGAGCCTCGTAAGCCTTCAGAGCCTCGTCAACCATGATGCCGGAAGCGATAACGGTAGCTACGTCGTCAGCGGACTCCTTCAGAGTAACGCCCTTGCCGATTTCGAAGTCGGAATCGTCGCCGTATACCTTGATAACGCCCTTACGGATCATACGCATGTAAGACAGTTTGCCTTCAACAGCGGTCAGCTTCTTGGTAATGTTGTTTACCATGGTGAAGTCGGTCGGATCGATAACGATGGAATCCGGAACGGACAGATACAGTGCGCAGTCCTCAAACGGCATATGGGTGCCGCCGTTGTATGCAGCGCATACGCCAGGGTCAGAACCCAGAACCTTTACGCCCAGCTTTGCATATGCAGCAGACATGAATGCCTGGTCAAATGCACGGCGGGAGGAGAAGCAGCCGAAAGAATGCATCCAAACCTTCTTGCCGGTAGCAGTCAGACCTGCAGCAACGCCCATAGCGTTTGCCTCAGCGATACCAGCGTTGATGGTCTGGTTCGGGAATTCCTTAGCCAGCTTTGCGGTGTTGATGCAGTTGTACAGGTCACAGTCAACGTGCATAACGGTCGGATCAGCCGCCATCAGCTCCTCCATTGCGGTAACGTAACCGTCACGGCAATTGCGGGAGTCCTTCTCATGCTTTCCAATTAAAGTAAAACTCATTTTCGCCTGTCCTCCTTACTTTGCAGCCTTAACAGCAGCAAGCTCTGCTTCTGCTGCAGCGATTGCTTCTTCCCACTGCTCCGGAGTCGGCTGAGAGCTGTGCGCACCGGTAGACTCAGCAAAGGTTGCGCCCTTGCCCTTGATGGTGTTCAGAATGATTGCGGTCGGCTGTCCCTTGGTAGCGTAAGCTTCCTGAACAGCGTCGTAGATCTGCTCTACATCGTTGCCGTCTTCCAGCTCGATAGCATTCCAACCGAACGCATCGAACTTTGCTCTCAGGCCCTTGCCGTGAGACATGATGTCATCAACAGCACCGTCGAGCTGACGCTTGTTGCTGTCTACGAAGCAAACCAGGTTGTCCAGCTTGTAATGAGCTGCGAACTGAGCAGCCTCCCAAACCTGACCTTCATCGCACTCGCCGTCGCCAACGAATACGAATACATGGCTGTCGCGGCCGTCCAGCTTGTTGCCCAGAGCAGCGCCGGTAGCGGTGGACATACCCTGACCCAGAGAACCAGTCGTCAGATCAACGCCCGGAGTCTTGGTGCGGTCGGTATGAGACGGGAAGTTGGTACCCGGCTTGTTCAGGGTGCGGGTCTCTTCCAGCGGATAGAAGCCCTTCAGTCCCAGTGTTGCATATGCACACGGGCCTGCATGTCCCTTGGACAGAACACACCAGTCACGATCTTCCCAACGCGGATTCTTCGGGTCAATCTTCATGATATCGCCATAGAGGACTGCCATTGCGTCTGCGATAGACATCGAGCCGCCTACATGTCCAAAGCCAAGCGAACCGATGGTCTTCAGGGTCTCAACTCGAATTTCGGCTGCGAATTCACGGAGAGCCTGCATCTTTTCTGCTTTCTGCATTGAATACACCTACCTATTCCTTAATCAAAGAATTGTCAGCATGGCTCGGGAAAACCCTTTCTCCCCGATGCCATACCATACTTTCTTAGATTTTATCATCTCTGTAAACGAATTGCAATGCTCGCCCGCCGATTTTTAGAGAAATTTTCCCTGAGAGCAAAAATTTTGTATTTGCGCGCCGGCATGCTCCGCCGGCGTTCGTGCACCACACACAAAAAAACTGCTCAAGATTTTCTACATTTTCGGTTGGATTTTGTTCACCTTTCTGTTATAATGATTTCATAATGGTTTTGTGTTAGTTACTTGTTTGTTCCAAGAAAGCGGGATTTCCCTATGAAAATCAGCAGACTCAATGCAATCGAAGAATATGTACTATCCAAAAAGACAGTCTCCATTGATGATCTTTGCGAAGTGTTCAGCGTATCCAAAAACACCATTCGGCGCGATCTGAATGAGCTGGAAGCACGCGGCCACATCGCCAAGGTATACGGCGGCGTCACGGCGGTTCTTTGGCAGCCGGATTGAGTCCGGAGCGAACCGGAAGCCATGGAGGATGTCATGCCGCTTCCGGTTCGCTCCGGACTCAATCCGGCTGCCAAAGATCTCATCGGCAAGCTGGCAGCGCGCGAGCTGAGCGATGGTGATACCATCTTTATTGACTCGGGTTCCACCGCAGTCAACGTGCTGCGTCATCTGCCGCCGCGCATCAAACTGACCGTCGTTACGCACTCGCTTCCGGCCATGGTCGAAGCGGCAAAATACGACGGCATCAATCTCATTTCCCTCGGCGGCGCATTCAATCCGGCAACCAGCTCGTTTGTCGGTATTTTTGCGCAGCAGGCTTTGTCCGATCTGCGCATCACCAAGGCTTTTCTATGTGCCACAGGCGTGACCGTTGAATCCGGCATGAGCAACACGACATTTCTCGAAGCAGAAATCAAGCGCGGTGTTGTTTCGCACGCATCCAGTGTCATTCTCGTGGCAGATAACTCCAAGCTCGGCCACGATGCAACCGTGACCTTTTGCCGCCTGCAAGACATTTCCACCTTTGTCACCGACCAGAAGCCGGCGCCGAAGTTTGTGGAATTTTGCCGCGCGCACAATATTCGCCTCGTTTGGGAATAACGGTACATATCTTTGCGAAAAAGCAGCATGTGCAAACGCATGCTGCTTTTTCGTCGTTTTGTCTAGTGTTCACAATTTGTTTCCACAAATCTTACATATATCTAGGCGTAAAACCCAATTTTCTGTGGTATACTGTTGTAAATACCAAAAAACAGGATTGCAGAAAAGGAGGCATCGCCATGAAAAAATATCCCTATATGATTTGTTCGGCGGCAGTTTTCTGCGCGCTCATGCTCGCAGGATGCGGCAGCAGCCACGAAAAAGAGCTGGAACAGCAAGTCGCTCAGCTCCAAAAGCAGGTACAGGACTTGCAGACCGATGCCGCAGGCAATCCCGAAAGCACGGGTTCCGGCGAATCCGCACCGGCTTCCGCACAGGAAGAATCTGCTGACACGCTGGATACACTGACCGAGAAGGTGCAGAAAGCGGTGCAAAATGCAGATGCCGCAACCGCTTCCGGCTCTTTGAATGAGCGAATTTCCGTCTTTTTTGAGCACAAAACCGCTTTAGACGCGCTGGATCGCGAATTGGATGCCTTGGAAGATGATTTTGAGGCACAGTACCGTTCCGGTTCTCTGCGCTATGAGGACTTCCGCACACGCGACCGTAAAATCGAGGATCTGGAGGAAAGTCTGGATGACGCGGAAGACCGTCTGGAAAATCGCTTTGCGTTAGATGATTGAGCAAAACAATACCCCCTGTGTAGGTTCCGAACAGGTTTTGCAGCCTGTTCCGGTTCCCACACAGGGGGCTTTTTGTCTATGCGCCGTTTTTTTACGATTTTTTTCGGTCTTTTTTCCGCTGGTCGTCCAAATATTCTCGTCCCCAAACGCACATCGCGTCGAGAATCGGCAAAACCGTCTGACCAAAATCCGTCAGTTCATACTCCACCTTCGGCGGCACCACCGGATACACATGCCGCTCCACCAAGCCGTCTTTTTCCAGTTCGCGAAGCTGCTGTGTCAGCATCTTCGGCGTCACCTTTGGCATCAGCCTTTGCAAACTGCCAAACCGCAAAGCGCCGTCTGTCAGATGATCCAGAATCAGTGCTTTCCATTTTCCCCCGATCAATCCCAACGTTGCCTCAATCGGACAATCATAGGAAATCTCTCTTGTGTCTCGCTTCATCAGGATTCCTCCTTCCGCCTCGACCGCCCTCTTTTCCGTTTTCTATCGTCACCAAAACCATAGTCACTTACCAAAAAGTGCAGTCTTGTTTCTCTCGCACCAATCTGGTACTATAATAACAATAGTAGCTTTCCCAAACATATTATTGAAACCATTTGCCAGTACCCCCATTATAACACCCGTCCGGTGCTTTCACAAGTTTTACCCACCGTTTCGCCTGAAATTTTCGTGTTCTTTTCCGGCAGAGATGTACACGCATTGACAGCATTCGGTATTATCCGACAGGTTGACAACAGAACGCTATCACAGCACAGTTGTAACCGTCACGCTGTACAAAATTCTGTCCGCTTTTATCCGGCGAATTCTTGAAAAAGAACACACACCATGCTATAATTAAACCATAAATTATGCAAAAGGGATTTGTACGCCTTTTTGCAGCATTGTATTCAAATGTTCTGTCCGAATCTGTCGGGCATAGAGAAAGGTGTGTTTTACAATGTACATGGACAAGGAAGTCAAGCGCGGCTATAACGAGTACCTGCGCCTTGATGAAGGAGAAGGCAAGGACGGCATGATGGATGTCGCTCTGCTGGTTATGGAAGCTGGAGATACCTATACCATCGAAGAAGCAGACAAGGAAGTTGCCTGCCTGCTGTTTGACGGCGACGTCAACATGAGCTGGGATGACCAGAGCGTAGACATGGTTCGCCCGAATCCGTTCGATTACAACCCGTGGTGCCTGCTGGTTCACAAGCAGACCAAGATTGTCATCACCGCAAAGGGTCCGTCTAACATTTACGTGCAGAAGACCCTGAACGACAAGACCGAGCCGGAGTTCCCGAACAAGCTGTTCCGTCCGGAAGATACCGATACTTGGGCACGCGGCACTGGCGGCGTTCTGCAGAACTGCATCAAGCGTGATGTTCGTACCTGCTTCGACCTCGACATTGCTCCGTACTCCAACATGGTACTGGGCGAAGTTATCAACCTGCCGGGCAAGTGGTCCTCTTACCCGCCGCATCATCATCCGCAGCCGGAAGTTTACTTCTACCGCTTTGACAAGCCGCAGGGCTTCGGCGCAGGCTGGGGCAACGGCGAGCTGTACGAGACCCATCACAACGGCATGTCTCTGATCACCAGCAAGATGCATTCTCAGGTAACCGCTCCGGGTTACGCATGCTGCTATGCATGGGGCATCCGCCATCTGCCGGGCGATCCGTGGGACAAGACCCGTGTTGATGACGTAGAGCATGAATGGCTGGTACGCGACGACGCAGACGACCACATCTGGAAGTGCTCCACCGGCTACTAATCCCCCATTTTACCCCCTTACCCCCGCTTATTTGAAAGAAAATAAGATAGATTTAAACAATGTGAGAATTGTGTAACAATTACATGAGGAGGAAATATTCCAATGAGACACATGGAAACTGTCCGTCTGACTACTAGCCAGGCGTGCATCCGCTTCCTGGAGAACCAGTATGTCAGCTACATCGACATGGACGGCAAGGAAGTAGAACAGAAGTTTATTCGCGGTATCTTCATGATCCCGGGCCACGGCAACTGCGTTGGCTACTGCAATGGTATTGAGCAGGAAATCAAGGACATGGAAGTTTATCAGGGCAAGAACGAGCAGGGCATGGCTCTGGCAGCTGTTGCATTCTCTCGTCAGCTGCGCCGCAAGCAGGCATTTGTCTGCACTTCTTCTGTAGGTCCTGGCGCCTGCAACATGATCACCGCTGCTGCTACCGCAACTGCTAACAACATTCCGGTACTGCTGATGCCGGGCGACGTTTACGCTTCCCGTCAGCCGGATCCGGTACTGCAGCAGATGGAGCAGCCGCAGAACCTGACCATTTCCGCACACGACTCTTTCCAGGCTGTTGTTAAGTACTGGGGCCGTGTAAACCGTCCGGAGCAGATCATGACCGATATGATCTCTGCATTCCGCGTAATGACCGATCCGGGCAACTGCGGCGCTGTTGCTGTATCCATCCCGCAGGATGTACAGGGCGAAGCTTATGATTATCCGGTTGACTTCTTCAAGAAGCGCGTTTGGAACATCGAGCGCCGTCCGGCTACCAAGAAGGCAGCAAAGAAGGCAGCTGAGATCATCAAGTCTGCAAAGAAGCCGCTGCTGATCTGCGGCGGTGGCGTTCGCTACGCTGAGGCTCACAAGGTATTCCGTGCATTCGCTGAAAAGTTCGGTATTGCTTTCGGCGAAACCCAGGCAGGTAAGTCCGCAATCGAGTGGACCCATCCGCTGTCTCTGGGCGGTCTGGGCATCACCGGTACCGAGTGCGCAAATGCTTTCGCACATGACTGTGACGTAGTTATCGGCGTTGGTACCCGTTACACCGACTTTACCACTGCTTCCAAGTGGCTGTACGACACTTCCGCTAAGTTCGTTAACATCAACCCGTCTGAGTTCCAGTGCCTGAAGATGGATGCTTATCCGGTTGTTGCTGACGCAAATGAGGCTCTGACCGCAATCAGCGCTGAGATCGACGCTCTGGGCGGCTACCACACCTCCGACGAGTACGCTGCAGAAGTGAAGAGACTGCAGGATGCTTGGTGGGCTGACGTAGATCGCATGGATCACACCGAGTACGTTGACGCTGAGTCTTACGTTCCGGAAATCCAGGACGCAAACCGTCGTGCTGTTGAGCATTACATCGAGTCCATCGGCTCCAAGCTGACACAGACCGCTGCTCTGGGTTACATCAACACCCATATCGCTCCGGATTCCATCTGTGTTGGTGCAGCTGGTTCCCTGCCGGGCGACCTGCAGGCACTGTGGAGAGCTCCGGTTCCGAACACCTACCACTGCGAGTACGGTTACTCCTGCATGGGTTACGAAGTTGCAGGCGCTTACGGCTGCAAGATTGCTTGCCCGGATCAGGAAGTATACGCAATGTGCGGCGACGGTTCCTTCGATATGCTGCACTCTGAGCTGATCGCTTCCATCCAGTATGGTTACAAGATCAACGTTTGCCTGTTTGATAACGCTGCTTACGGCTGCATCAACAACCTGCAGGTTGGCCAGGGCAACAAGTCCCGTACCACCGAGAAGAACATGCACATCCCGGGCACTCCGTACGATGGCTGCGATCTCGGTCCGGCAATGAACATCGACTACGCTGGCGTAGCAGAAGCTTACGGCTGCAAGGTTTACCGCGTAAAGACCATGGAAGAACTGGCTGCTGCACTGGAAGACTCCAAGAAGCAGACCGTTTCTACCCTGATCGACATGAAGGTTCTGCCGAAGTCCATGTCCAAGGAATGGGAAGCTTGGTGGCGTGTAGGCGTTGCTTCTGTTTCCGAGAAGCCGGAAGTACAGGAAGCTTACAAGAAGCTGCAGGATCATCTGTACGAAGCTCGTCATTACTAATTCCCTGCGCATACTGCGCACAGAATTTTCTGACTGTTTACAAGAGTCTGCCCTTCGGGGCGGGCTCTTGTTTTTTTGTGCGCCTTTGCAATTGACTTCCCCTGTATCGGTGTTTATACTAAACATGATAGTCTGGATAATGGGGAATAGGAGCAAACGATATGGATCAGACATTTTCAAGAGATGATACCAAATTGATGAAAGGCGCTGCAATCATTCTGATGCTGATGCATCATCTGTGGGGCTTTCCCGAACGCATTGCGGGCGGTGAACTGTGGCATGTGCTGAGCATCTGCGGCGAAAGCTCTCTCACCTACTTCGGTTCTTTCGGAAAAATATGCGTTTCCTTTTTCTTTTTTCTCGGCGGCTACGGCGTATATCTCAGCACCCATTCCAAGCGATATGATTTAATCGCCAAGCTCAAGGGACTGTATCTTTCATATTGGAAGGTCTTTGTGATTTTTATTCCCCTTGCGTTTTTCTTCTGTGCGCATCAGCCGACATACTGCGAGGAGGCGGAAATCTGCACGCGATACGCCGAATTTTCCAGACAGGAATGCTTTAATAATTTTATCGGTTTTTCAACCTCCTACAACAGTGAGTGGTGGTTTTTGAACCGTTATATCTGTGCATTGATTTTGTATCCGGTCATTGACCACATTGTTCGCCGGCATTCTACGCTGTTCAACATCTGGGCGGTTATCATTGGTACCATTCTCATCACCAATGTGTTCCCCGCCATCGGCGAGTTGGAAGTGCTCGGCACACTCAACGACAATTATCTGTATCATGCCTTTTTCCTGCTGTCCGCACCGTATACCGCTTGTTTTTGGATGGGTGCCGTCTTTGCAAAAGGAAATCTGTTGATACAATTGCAGGACGCTTTGCGCCGAAACAATCTGCTTCATCCGGTTCTTGATGTTTTTTTCATCGGCGTCATCATTCAGCTGCGCTCTCGTCTGACGGAACAGACGCCGGATGTAATTTATGTGCCGTTTCTCATTCTATTCTTGTTGGATTTGCTGCGCTATATACGGCCGCTTCGCTGGCTGCTCCTGCGCATCGGCAAGGAAAGCACCAGCATGTGGCTCATTCATCCGTTTTTTTGCTACTACTTCTATCCCGTTGTAAAAATAGTCGTTGCACCGCGCTGGGGCGTTTTGTGTTTGCTTGTTTTGCTTGCGCTGTCCTATATCGCCGCGCGGCTCGTCCGGCTGTTTTGGCAGGGCGTCGGCAGTATTGTCCGGCGCACTCGATCGGCGTTTCTTAAACTTTCTTAATCTTTTGGAAAACCTCTTTTCTCTCCTCCTTTTTTATACTATACTGTATGATGATGTGTATATATTTTTATGGACAAACGAAAAAGAGGCGTAAAAAATGACAAAATGGAAGAAACGATTGATTCTCTCCGGCATTGCCGCCGTGTTATGTGCGGCGATGCTGGCAGGCTGCGGTGCATCCAACAGCCAGACAACTGATAAAGATACGGGCGGCAGCGCGCAGACCGCTTCTGCGGACGCAGGCAGCGCGGAGCGAGCAGCGGAACAACAAAAGAAATTAGAAGAACAGAAAAAAAAGGAAGAACAGGAGCAAGCCGCCAAAATTCCAAAGGGCGACAAATACATCGCCCTGACCTTTGATGACGGACCGACCGGCAACGAAGGCGGCCGCACCGAACGGCTGCTGGACGGCTTGAAACAGCGCAATGCGCACGCAACCTTCTTTCTGTGTGGCTACCGCGTCAAGGATTTCAATTCCATGATGAAGCGATACTTAGCCGAAGGCCATGAGGTCGGCAATCACACGATGGATCACCGGCTGGCGCATGAGGTTTCCGATGGCGATTACGAGCAGGTTTCTTCCAACAATGACCTGATTCAGTCGTATACCGGTCAAAAACCGACACTGTTCCGTCCGTGCGGCGGCGAGTACAACGACAGCGTGCAGGCGTCCATGAAGCAGCTCGGCATGCCGCTGATTCTGTGGGATGTCGATACCTTGGATTGGAAATACCGCGACGCGGCTTCTGTCAAGCAGCACATTCTGGACGGCGCGCAGGACGGCGCAATCGTTTTGGAGCATGATTTATATGAAACAACCGTAGAAGGCGTTCTCGCCGCGATTGACGAACTGCAGCAGCAGGGCTACGCATTTGTCACTGTATCGGAACTGGCAAAAATCAAAGGCGTTACACTGGAGCCCGGCCAGGTATATACCGGTTTCACAGACGAGGATTTGGGACTGACCGCAGAGACCGATGCGGCAGCAAACAGCGAAAGCACGGAAAGCACCGACAGCACCGCAAACACCCAAGCATCCGACAGCACATCCAACTAAACAGATAGAAAAAAAAGCACTCCGCGGAGTGCTTTTTTGATGGAAAAGTTATCTGCCAAGAAAAACAAATGGCAAAAGGACTTCACCGTATTTAACAAGATGCACTACC
>OQWM01000819.1_pt1 | contig 20750 bp, 19 predicted proteins | sample 1691531 | NCBI WGS metagenome assembly OQWM01 (sample SAMN03418257, study PRJEB22391) | human gut metagenome | biome: human-gut; feature: organic feature; material: feces | host: Homo sapiens | place: Tanzania | collected 2013-01
GGCGCCGCCGTCCTGTCCACCGTGGCCCGGGTCGATGACCACGGTTTGAGCGCTGCTCCCCTGCCCCATCGCCCCGGTAGGCGTGAAGGCCCGTCGGGAGCCTGCCAGAAAAATGGCGGAAAGTCCGATCATGCAGACCGCCAGCCATGTATACAGCAGCGTTCGTTTCCGAATCAGCAGGATCATGCCCATCACCTCGGCCCAGCCTATGCGCCGCAGCTTATCCAATATGTCAGCGTGTCGAAAAAGTCTTTTCTCCCCGCGTGGAGCAGGAATACACCGTCGGCCCAGCCGGTTTCCGTGTGCTTTGCCCCCGAAAACCGGGGGCGCAACGGGTCGAAAAAATCTTTTCTTCCCGTTGCCCTTATTATCAGAACTTGTAAAAGTTCTGATAATATTTGATTTCAATGGCGCAGGAAACCCTTCTTGGGTTTCCCGCGCACACCCTTTACCCGCAAGGGGTATGCAGCATCCGTAAAGCGGCAAAGCCGCTAACGGCTGCCCTACCTTACCGTCGCGGAGAATTTACTACTTTATCGACAGCCTCTTTCCTTTTCATTCAGCCCTTATTCTACACGAAATCTTCCCCTACGGCAAGAGGGCCGTCAGCGAGTTGTAAACTTTTTCGATTTCCCACGATTTTTGTGGAACACCTGCGGCCTTTGTGCTATACTGGAAGCTGTAATATTGTGTATTGCGTCCCAACGCAGGACATACATAAAAAAGGAGGATGCGCAAATGGCAAACCGTGTTGTCATCACCATCTGCGGAGAGGAATACACCTTGGTAGCGGACGAGACTTCCGCCTACATGCAGAAGGTAGGAAGCTGTGTCAGCGACAAAATGACCGAGGTCATGAACGATGCCAAGGTGGGCCGCACTGACGCCGCCGTGCTCACTGCCGTCAACCTGACGGACGAGCTGTTCAAATCTCAGGCCGCCGCCGAGCAGCTTCGGAGCCAGATCAAAGGCTATCTGGACGAGGCTTCCAAGGCTCAGGCCGAGGTCAGCGAGCTGAAACGGGAGATCTTCCGCCTTCAGCAGCGTCTGGACAACCGCAAGTAATGGCTCTGGAACTGCTCTCCCCCGCCGGGTCTCCGGAAGCCCTCCGGGCCGCCGTCCAGAGCGGCTGCGGCGCCGTCTATCTGGGTTGGGGGAATTTCAACGCCCGCCGGAGCGCCAAAAACTTTTCTGACGAAGAATTTGCCGATGCCATCCGGTACTGCCATCTCCGGGGCGTCCGGGTCTTTCTGACCCTGAACACCCTGCTGACAGACCGGGAACTGCCTCTGGCCTTAGATGCCGCTCGGACGGCCTGCCGTCTTGGGGTGGACTCCGTGCTGGTGCAGGACTGGGGCCTGTTTGCCCTGCTGCGGGAGGCCTTGCCGGACCTCCCCCTTCACGCCAGCACTCAGATGAGCGTCTTTACCGCCGGCGGCGCCAACGAGGTCTATGGGGATGGCTGCGAGCGGGTGGTCCTCGCCCGGGAATGTTCCCGGGAGGACACCGCCGCCATCTGCAAGGCCTGTCCCGCCGAGATCGAGATCTTCGGCCATGGCGCTCTTTGTATGTGCTACTCCGGCCAGTGCGAAATGAGCGCCCTCATTGGCGGACGCAGCGGCAACCGGGGCACCTGCGCCCAGCCCTGCCGCCTGCCCTACGGCTTCAACGGCCCCGCCAAAAACACCTACCCTCTCAGTCTGAAGGACAGCTGCCTTGCTGACCGCATTTCCGATATGGAGCGAATGGATGTCAGCTGCCTGAAACTGGAAGGCCGCATGAAGCGCCCTGAATATGTGGCGGTCATCACGGACATTTACGCCCGTCTGATCCGGGAGGGCCGCAAGCCCACCGTCGCCGAAAAAAAGGATCTGGAGCTGGCCTTCTCCCGCTCCGGCTTTACAGCGGACTACTGGCAGGGCCGTCACGGTCCCGCCATGTTCGGCACCCGCCCTGAAAACACCCCGGAACCGAAGGAATTGTTTGCCGCCGCCCGAGCCAAATACGAAAAGGATGACGCCCGCACCGTTCCCATCCATTTCTCCTGCTCCTGTCAGGCCGGACAGCCGGTTTCCCTGACAGTTTGGGACGATGACGGCCATGTGGCCGCCGCCGAAGGCCCCATCCCGGAGCAAGCCCAGAACAAGGCACTGACGGCTACCGATCTGGAATTCCGTCTGCAAAAGACAGGCGGCACCGCCTTCCGCTGCACGGATGGCTCCGCCGATGTAGCAGACGGCCTGTTCCTCTCCGCCGGGGCGGTAAACGCCCTGCGCCGGGATGCTCTGGCCGCCTTGGAGAACGCCCGTTGTGCCGTTCCGGTCCGCCGGGAACAGGATTTCTCCCCCCTGCCGGATCTGGACTGCACCGCCGATACCCCGGCCCTGACCGTTTCCGTCACAACCTGGGCGCAGGCGGAAGCACTGCTGCCCCTGTCCCCCGCCCGCATCGACCTCCCCTTGGAACTGCTGGCGGAGCGGGATACGCTGCCAGACTTCGCTGGAGAGTGGTGCGTCATTCTTCCCCGTGTCTGGCGGGACCGAAATGAACCCCAGCTCCGGACGTGGCTGGCTCACGCCAAAAAGCTGGGCGTCACCTCCGCTCTGGCTGGGAATATCGGCCATCTGCCCCTTTTGCGGGACGCCGGACTGACTATCCGCGGCGACTTCGGCCTCAACGTGTTCAACAGCCGCTCTCTGGATTATCTCCGGCGCAAGGAGCTCTCCTCCGCCTGCCTGTCCTTCGAGCTGCGGTTCCCACAGATGCGGGATATCCAAAAGCTGATCCCGGCGGAGGCCATCGTCTATGGCCGGCTGCCCCTGATGATCACGGAAAACTGTCTGGTGCAGAATGAAACCGGCTGTCACCTGTCCGAAGCGGGTGACGCCGTCCCCCAGCAGGCTCCCTGCCGCAAGCCAAACGATCTTCAGGACCGCACCGGGGCAAAGTTCCCGCTGCTCCCGGCCTACGGCCACCGGACGGAGATCCAGAACAGTGCGCCGGTGTGGCTGGCGGACAAGCCCGAGTGGAAGCACTGTGGCCTGACCTATGCCCGCCTGCGGTTCACCACGGAAGCACCTGCGGAATGTGCGGACATTTTCCGGGCCTACCAGACCGGTGCCCCCGCCTCCGGCCCCTTCACCCGGGGACTCTACTACCGCGGTGTGGATTAACCCGACGGCAAAATCTCACCGGGAATCCCCCGCTTTTTCAGGCGATTTTCAGTTCTATTTGTATAATAGAAACCATATAATACAATTTGTTTTTAATTTTGGAGTTTTACATGGAAGAGATCAAGGTAAAATATTTTGTGGACGGCATCGACGAGCTATGCTATGTGGCAGGCAAATCCGACTGGATCGACCTCCACGCCGCCGAGGATGTGGACATGAAGGCCGGAGAATTCCGCCTGATCCCCTTGGGCGTCGCCATCGAGCTGCCGGAGGGCTACGAGGCCCATGTGGTGCCCCGCAGCTCCACCTTTAAGAACTACGGTCTGCTGCAAGCCAACTCCATGGGTGTGGTGGACTACACCTACCGGGGAGACAATGACCAGTGGCGCGTTCCCATGTACGCCACACGGGATGTCCACATCGACAAGAACACCCGCATTTCCCAGTTCCGCATTATGAAGAACCAGCCCCCTCTCGTCTTTACCCGTGTGGAGCACCTCACCGGTCCCGACCGGGGCGGCTTCGGCTCCACCGGCAAGTAAGGAGGGACGCCATGTCTCGCATCGTTTTGGCCTCCGGGTCTCCCCGGCGGCAGGAATTATTGAACCGCATCGGCATCACGGATTTTGACATCCGTGTGCCCCAAACGGACGAGCACTACCCGGCGGGTCTCACCCCGGCGCAGATCGTGGAATACATCTCCCGGGAAAAGGCGGATGCCGCCGCCAAGCTCTGCACCCCGGAGGAGATCGTCATCACCGCCGACACCATGGTGTTTCTGGATGACCAGCGTCTGGGCAAGCCTCAGGATGAGGCCGACGCGCTGCGGATGCTCACCGCGCTGCAGGGCCGCCGCCACACCGTCCGCACCGGCGTCACCGTCCGTCAGGGAGACCGTATACTGACGGAGAGCGAAGCCACCGGCGTTATCTTCCGCCCCGCTGAGGAATCCGAGCTGCGGGCCTACATTGCCACTGGCGAGCCTATGGACAAAGCCGGGTCCTACGGTGTTCAGGGCAAGGGCGCGTTGCTGGTGGAGCGTCTGGAGGGTGACTTCTTCAACGTCATGGGCCTGCCTGTCCTGCGTCTGAGCCGAATGCTGGCTCAGTTTGGCATTAATCTATTGTAATCGATTGCGTTTTAACTTTTTAGAAGGAGAACTTCCTTGAAGGATTTTCTGAGAAATCACGGATTATGGATCCTCTTTGCCGGGGCGGTGATCGCCGTGGCGCTGGCTCTGCTGTCCTATTTCAGCACCAACGCCTCCCCGCTGGTGGATCTGGCCAACACCATTACCAGTCCTTTCCGGGCAGTCTGCACCTCCGTATCCGGCTGGTTTACCGACAAGCAGAATTACTATGAGGACGTCACCGCCCTGAAAGTGGAAAACGAGGCCCTGAAAAAGCAGATCGCGGAAATGGAGGCCACCGTCCGTCAGGGCGAGGCCGCCAGTCAGGAAAATGTATTTCTCCGGGACCTGCTGGACCTGCGTCAGCAGCGCCGGGACCTCAGCGACTTCGAGACCGCCACCGTCACAGAGCGGGGCGTCACCAACTGGACCGCCTCCTTGACGCTGAACAAGGGCACGGCCCACGGCGTGGAGATCGGTGACTGCGTTATCGACGGAAACGGCAACCTGGTGGGCCGCATCAGCAAAGCGGGCCACGACTGGTCCACGGTTTTGACCGTGATCGACACTGATACCTCCTTAGGCGCCCGTGTCTACCGCACCAAGGACATCGGCATTGCCGGCGGCGATTTCGCCCTGATGGGCGACGGCAAGCTGAAACTGGACTCCCTCCCCGCCTCCTGCCAGCTGTTGGAGGGCGACCTGGTAGTTACCTCCGGTCTGGGCGGCTATCTGCCCCCGGATCTGGTCATCGGCTCTGTCTCCGAGCTTCGGGCCGACGATTCCGACACCTCTAATTATGCCATCCTCACCCCCGCTGCGGACCTGAACGGTCTCACGGAGGTGTGCATCATCAAATCCTTTGAGATCGTAAGCTGACCGCTTACCGTTCATTCACCATTACAGAAGGGAGGGATTCCCCTTGCTGGCCCGCAGCGCCACGATTTTCAAATGGACTCTGTACACTTTGGCCGGGCTGGTCTGGGCCGTTGTTCAGGCCGCCTTTCTCCAGCGTGTAACCATCTGGGGCGTCATTCCCTTTCTCTATCCCCTGATTGCCGCCCTCCCCGCCACCTTTGAGGGCCCCGCCGCCGGCACGGTCTACGCCCTTGCCTGTGGCGTTTTCTGCGACCTGCTGCTCCCTTCCCCCATTCCCTGCTTTTATACTCTGATCCTCCCCCTTGTAGGCCTCGCCGCCGGACTGCTGTCCCAGAGCCTGATCCCAGCCGGGTATCTCTGCTCTGCCGCCGCGGCCCTGCCCGCCTATCTGCTGACAGGCATCTTCCACTGCATTGTCCTTTGGGCTCAGGGCCATCCCGCATGGGGTGCGGCCACGTCCGTCACCCTGCGGGAGCTGTGCGCCTCCCTGCTGTGGAGCCTGCCTATGACCTGGCTGTTCCGCCGGGTCTATCTCCGCGTTCATGTTGACGATTAAGGACTTTCCACGGAGGTAATCATGAACCAACGCCCCTCCCAACTCACCAGATTCCGCGTCATGGCTGCCATGGCGCTGGCAGTGCTGGCCATTTATCTGGTGGTCCTTTTCAATACCCAGGTTGTTCACCACGAGGAATATCTGGCCAAATCCATTCAGACCATCACCCGCATGGAAAATGTGGAAGCCTCCCGGGGCATCATCACCGACCGCTCCGGCCGGACCCTTGTGACCAACCAATCCACTTACAGCCTGACCTTTGACGCCTCCCTTTTGAAGCCCGGTGAAAACCAGAATGACGCCATCCTCCGTTTGGTCACTCTCTGCCGGGATCAGGGGGTCGCTTGGGAGGATAACCTCCCCCTCTCCTTGGACGGCGCGGCCCATTTCACCGTAGATGCCCTGACCGACACGCAAAAGAGCCGCTTTTTCTCCTACCTTCGGGACCTGAAGCCCACCCGGGAGCTGCTGGCCGCCTATGTCCGCCAGCACCTGGAGCTGCTGAAGCCCCCCAAGGAGGGTGAAACTGCTTTGGACCCGGCCACCGCCAAGGATATGGAGCTTTTGAAGCAGACCAACAGCGCCGCCCTGACCAATTCCCTCCTGCTGAACGCTGGCGTCACGCCCGCCAAGCTCTTCGACTGGATGCGGGAGGATATGAAGCTCTCCGACAATTATTCCAACAGCGATGCCCGCTTGATCTTGGGCGTCCGGTACGAATTGAAGCTGCGGAAGCTGGGTGCCAACAACAACGCCTACGTTCTGGCGCAGAATGTAGACGTAGCCTTCTGCTCCCTCATCAGCGACGGCCAGTTTCAGGGGGCCAAGATCATCCGCTCCTCCGCCCGGCAGTACGCCACCACCTACGCCGCCCATATTTTAGGCACCGTGGGCCGTATCCCCGACTATACCGATGAATGGAAAGATCGGGGCTATCTAATGGATGACACCATTGGCCTCTCCGGTGCAGAAGCCGCCTTTGAGGACTACCTCCGGGGTGCGGACGGCAAGCGGATGATCTCCGTCAACAGCGACGGCAAGATCACCGGTGAATATTATAGTGTAGAGCCCCGCTCCGGCTATACCGTGGAGCTGACGGTGGATCTCAAGCTCCAGCAGGCGGTGGAGGATACTTTGGCCCTCAAGGTGGCCCAGTTGAGCCAAAAAGACCATCTGGACAGCCGGGGTGCCGCCGCCGCTGTGATCAAGGTCGGCACCGGCGAAATTCTGGCACTGGCCTCCTGCCCTTCCTATGACCTCTCCACCTGGCGGAAGGACTTTGCGGAACTGCGGGACGATCCCGCCAAGCCCCTGACCAACCGCGCCACCAACAGCACCTACGCCCCCGGCTCTACCCTGAAGCCAGCCACGGCTGTGGCGGCTCTGGAATCCGGCGTTACCACCACCACGGAAACTATTTTCGATCCCGGCTATTGGAAATACCCCAGCGCCACTTGGGAAAACCAAACAAATTGCTGGAAGCGTAGCGGCCATGGCCGGATGAATGTCACCTCTGCCATCACCAATTCCTGCAACACCTATTTCATGGAAATGGGCTACCGCATGGGACTGGACACACTGAACGAATACTATTCCGCTCTGGGCCTCGGCGAGCCCACCGGCATTGAGGTCGGTGAAAGCACAGGCCGACAGGCCGTCAACGAAAGCGGCCAGGATCAGGCCCCGTGGGCAGCTTTCGGCCAGGCCAATCAGGAATATACCCCGTTGCAGCTTGCCAACTACATTGCCACTCTTGTCTCCGGCGGCAAGCATTACCCTGCCCATTTGTTGAAAAACGTCAAATCCTATGACAACTCTGCGATCATCGCCACCGGCGACACAGAGCCCCTCAACACCCTGAACATCAGTGATTCCACCCTGCAAGCTGTGAAAAAGGGTATGCTGGGCTACACCACCAACGGCGGCTCCGTGGCCGGTCCCTTCCAGAACTGCGTGGTCTCCGCCGGTGCGAAAACCGGTACTGCCCAGATCGGCGGCTCCATGAAAAACGGCGTATTCGTGGCTTTCGCGCCCTATGACGAGCCGGAGATCGCCGTGGCTCTGGTATTGGAAAAGGCTGACGCCGGCGCAGTTCTGGCCACCACCGCTGTGGACATTATCAACGCTTACTTTGACCGGGAGGACACCGCGTCCATTCTCCCGGAAAATCAACTGATTCCTTGATTCGGAGGTCTCTCCCATGCGTGATCCCTTTGTGTTCGACTCCCGCAGTGAGTTCTGCAAAAAGCCCTTTGGCGCTGTCCCTTGCGGCAGCGAGGTCATGTTTCATGTCCGTCCCCTCATCCGGGATGGCTATTCCCGCTGTGTCCTGGTGGCACGGCGGGAATTTTCCGGTGAAGAGATCCGGATGGAGCTGCTGCCGGAGGCTGTGGACGGTGAGCGTACCCGCTTCACCGGCGTCCTCACCGCCCCCTCAGAACCGGAGCTGCTCTGGTATCATTTCCGCCTGATCCGCTCCGATGGCTCCACGGCCCTGTTGGATCAATCCGGCTGGCAGGAGACCGGGGAACTCCAAAGCTGGCAGCTGACCGTTTACGAAAAGAACGCCACGCCTGCCTGGTTCGGCAGCGGTGTGGTCTATCAGATCTTCCCGGACCGCTTCTGCCGTCTTTCCCTCCCGGACCCCACCGGTCTGGTGGGAAACCGTTGGGTCCATGAGAATTGGAATGACCAGCCCGTTTGGGCGCCGGACCCGGACGGTGAGGTACGAAACCGGGACTTTTTTGGCGGCTCTCTCAATGGCATCACCACCAAGCTGGATGATCTGGCCGCTCTGGGCGTCACCGTGCTGTACCTGAATCCTATTTTTGAATCCGCCTCCAACCACCGCTACAACACAGCCGACTACCTTCGCATCGACCCCATGCTGGGCACCGAGGAGGATTTCCGCCGGCTTTGCCGGGAAGCAAAGCAACGAGGCATCCGAGTGATTTTAGACGGTGTATTCAATCACACAGGCTCTCAAAGCCGCTACTTCAACGCCGACGGCTTCTATCCCGGCGTAGGCGCGGCCCAAAGCACCGATTCCCCTTATTTCAACTGGTTTTCCTTCCATCCCTGGCCCACGGATTATGACGCCTGGTGGGGGATCATGACGCTGCCCGCCGTTCAGGAGAACGAGCCGGACTACCGGGACTTCATCATCCGGGGACAGGACTCCGTGGTGCGTCACTGGCTCCGGGCCGGGGCTTCTGGTTGGCGGCTGGACGTAGCCGATGAGCTGCCGGATGACTTTATTGCCGAAATTCGTACCGCTATGGAGGAAACCGCCCCGGACAGCTTCCTTTTGGGCGAAGTCTGGGAGGACGCCACCACCAAGGTGGCCTACTCCCAGCGGCGGCGCTATCTGCTTGGCCACGAGCTGCACGGCGTGATGAACTACCCCTTCCGCACGGCGCTCATCGCCTACCTGCGGGGTGGAGACGCTGACGATTTCCGGGAAACGCTGGAAACCCTCCGGGAAAACTACCCGCCGGAGGCATTCCTCTCCCTGATGAACTTCCTTGGCACCCACGATACCCCTCGCATCCTTACCGTTTTAGGCGCAGACAACGTACCGGACAGCAAGGCAGACCGGGCAGCGTACTGCCTCTCCCCCGCCCAGCGTCAGATCGGTTTGGAGCGGCTGCGGCTGGCAGCGCTGATCCTCTTTACCTTCCCCGGCGCGCCCACCGTCTATTACGGAGATGAAGCTGCTATGGAGGGTTGGGAAGATCCCTTTAACCGGGCTGGCTATCCTTGGGCACAGGAAGATACTGGTCTCAAGGCGCACTTTGCGGAACTCGCCCGGTTCCGGCGCTCCTTCCCGGCACTGCAAGCCGGCGTTCTTCATTGGATCTGGACCTCCGGTCCCCTGCTGATCTTTGCCCGGGAGTTGGATGGCCAGCTTCTGACCACTGTGGTCAATGCCGCTGATGTAGCTCAGACCTTGTCGCTGCCCTGGTCCGCGCCGCCTGCCCGGGATCTGCTTACCAGTCAGCGCTTCATCCCAACTGACAATGCAATTCCCTTGACATTGCCGCCCCGCAGCGGATTGCTGCTGCAAACCGATCTGCCGTGAAGCGCTCTCGCTTCCGCTTCATGTTTCACGTGAAACAACCCCGCTGTCTTTTGTCAGCGGGGTTTCCTTTACAGCCGCCGCCAACAGAATGTTTCACGTGAAACCAGTAGAATTTGAATTTTCAAAAACTGTTTTTATAAAAAATGCTGCAAAACCGCATTTTTTTACAGGAACGCCTTGAAACGCCGCAGGCTCCTTGTTATAATACTATTTGCTGAGTCATTGCACCGCAATGCTCCATGGCACTCATGCCGTGCATCAAACAGGGCTGTGGCCCGGAAAGCAGGTGGCCTGTGGCAAAAATCATTTCCATCGTAAACCAAAAAGGCGGCGTGGGCAAAACCACCACCTGTGTCAATCTGGCGGCAGCTCTGGCGGAGCAGGGCAAGCGCGTCTTGCTTTGCGACTTTGACCCGCAGGCCAATTCCACTTCCGGCATGGGCGTGGACAAAACCGTTTCCAAAGGCATTTACGAGGTGCTGGTCTCCGATGTGCCCGCCGCAGACGCGGTGGTGCACACCCGATACGGAGACGTGCTTCCCTCCAACAAGGCACTGGCCGGCGCCGGCATTGAGCTCATCGGCATGGACCGCCGCGAATTTCTTCTGAAGGACGCGCTGGACCAGCTGGCGGCGGAATATGACTTCATTTTCATTGACTGTCCGCCGTCTTTGGAGCTTTTGACGCTGAACGCCCTCTGTGCTGCTGACAGCATTTTGGTTCCGGTTCAGGGCGAGTATTTCGCTCTGGAAGGTCTCAGCGACCTGATGAACACGGTTCGCATTGTGCGGCGCTCTTTGAACCCGAAGCTGGCGCTGGAAGGCGTTCTGCTGACCATGTTCGACGGGCGCACCAATCTGGCCATGCAGGTGGCGGAAGAGGTCAAGCACTACTTCCCCGGCAAGGTCTACGCCACAGTGATCCCCCGGAACGTCCGGCTCTCTGAGGCGCCCAGCCACGGAAAGCCCATCACGGCCTATGACCGCACCTCCCGCGGTGCGGAGGCCTATCAGGCACTCGCAGTCGAGTTCCTGAAAAAACAGTAGAAAGGAGCGTTTCTATGGCATCAAAAAAGCCCTCTGGTCTCGGCAGAGGACTCGGCGCCCTTTTGGGCGACGACGTGATGAAAACCGAGTCCAGCGGCAGTCTGTCACTTCCCATTTCACAGGTGGAGACCTGCTCATCACAGCCCCGGAAGCGCTTTGATGATGAATCTCTCCAGGAACTGGCGGATTCCATTTCACAGCACGGCATCATTCAGCCGTTGACCGTGCGAAAGCTGTCATCCGGCTACTATCAGATCATTGCCGGAGAACGCCGCTGGCGGGCAGCCCGGCTGGCAGGCTTACAGGAGGTCCCGGTCATCGTGATCGAGGCCGATGACCGCAAGGCTGCCGAGCTGGCCATGATTGAAAACCTCCAGCGAGAGGACCTGAATCCCATGGAAGAAGCCGCTGGTTTTCAGTCATTGATCGAATCCTACCACATGACTCAGGAGGAGGCCGCCCAGCGGGTAGGCAAATCCCGCAGCGCCGTGACCAATGCCCTGCGGCTGCTGGGACTGACGCCCTCCGTCCGAAAGCTGGTGGAGGAGGGCAAACTTTCCGCCGGTCACGCCCGGGCTTTGGTTCCCCTCTCCCCTTCCCTGCAGGAAAACGCGGCCAACGCCATTGTCAGCGGCGGGCTTTCCGTCCGGCAGACAGAGGCTCTGGTCAAACGGCTTTCCGCCGAGAAGAAAGAGGCGCAGGCCAAAGATCCTGACGAGGTGGATTATCTGGCAGAGGCCCAAAATGAGTTGAAGGCCCGGCTGTGCCGCGGTGTGAAGATCGTTCCCGGCCGCAAAAAAGGTCGGATCGAGCTGGAATATTACGGTGTGGACGATCTGAATGACCTGCTGGACGCTTTGGCTGTCATCAAGGTCTCACAATTAAAGAAAGGACCCCAGGCATGAAATTTGAAAAACGAGCTGACGGAGGCGAGGTGACGCCCGCATCCTCAGAAACGCCGGAAACCGGCAAGAAGCCCGTTATCATCTATATTCTGATCCTGTTTCTGGCGGCATTCCTGCTGATGTTCCTCTCCATGCTGTCCCATCAGCGGAGCAACACGGAGGCACTGGGACAATTACAGAATTCCGTCTCCGCCATTCAGGAGATCCAGGCAACACAGGAGCAGATCATCGAGCTGCAGAAGCGGCTGGATGAAGCAGAAGCAGAACGGGATGAGGCCAAGGAGGAGCTGAAGGTCATTTCCGACAGCATCTCCGATCTGGAGAAAACGTCTCAGGCGCTGCTGGCCCTCTACAATCTTCAGCAGGAGTATCTCACCGGAAATCTGGACGGCTGCCTCCTGACCCTTCAGGAGATCAGCGACCAGCATCTGGACGAGCTTCTGCCCAGCACCAATACGGAAGGCGTTACGCCTCCGGCCCAGCGGTATCAGGAATTAAAAGAAGCGATCTTGAACAAGTAAACATTATCATTACAATTATTTCGATCAAATCGATCAAGGAGAATGAACTATGCTCGACATTAAGTTTATCCGGGAAAATCCCGACATTGTGAAGGAAAACATCAAGAAGAAGTTCCAGGACGAGAAACTGCCTCTGGTGGATGAGGTCATTGAACTGGACAGCCAGCGCCGGGCCAACATTCAGGAGGCAGACCAGCTCCGTTCCGACCGCAACCGCCTGAGCAAGCAGGTCGGTATGCTGATGGGTCAGGCCAAGAAGGACCCCAGCAAGCTGGCTGAGGCCGAGGCTGTGAAGAAGCAGGTCACCGATGAGGCTGAGCGGCTGGCCGCTCTGGAAAAGCTGGAAGCTGAGCTGGACGAGAAGGTCCACCACATCATGCTCCAGATCCCCCAGATCATTGACCCCTCCGTGCCCATCGGCCCGGACGATTCCGCCAACGTAGAGGTCCAGCGCTTCGGCGAGGCCAAGGTGCCTGACTTCCCCATCCCCTATCACACGGACATTATGGAGAGCTTTGACGGCATTGATATGGACGCTGCCGGCCGTGTCTCCGGCTCCGGCTTCTACTATCTGCTGGGTGACATTGCCCGTCTCCATGAGGCTGTGCTGGCTTATGGCCGGGACTTCATGATCTCCAAGGGCTTCACCTACTGCATCCCCCCCTTCATGATCCACGGCAACGTGGTGGAGGGCGTCATGAGCCAGACGGATATGGACGCCATGATGTATAAGATCGAGGGCGAGGACCTGTATCTGATCGGCACCAGTGAGCACTCCATGATCGGCCGGTTCATCGACCAGATCATTCCCTCCGACAAGCTGCCCCAGACGCTGACCTCCTACTCCCCCTGCTTCCGCAAGGAGAAGGGTTCTCACGGTATCGAGGAGCGCGGCGTGTACCGCATCCACCAGTTCGAAAAGCAGGAGATGATCGTGGTCTGCAAGCCTGAGGATTCCAAGGACTGGTATGAAAAGCTGTGGAACTTCTCTGTGGAGCTGTTCCGTTCCATGGACATCCCCGTGCGTCAGCTGGAGTGCTGCTCCGGCGATCTAGCAGACCTGAAGGTCAAGTCCTGCGACATTGAGGCCTGGTCCCCCCGTCAGCAGAAGTACTTTGAGGTGTGCTCCTGCTCCAACCTGGGCGATGCTCAGGCCCGCCGTCTGCGGATCCGCTACAAGGACGAAAACGGCAAGATGCAGCTCTGCCACACGCTGAACAACACCTGTGTGGCACCTCCCCGTATGCTGATCGCCTTCCTGGAAAACAACCTCCAGGCGGACGGCACCGTGAAGATCCCCGAGGTCCTGTGGCCCTACATGGGCGGCACCAAGGTCCTGGTCCCGACCAAGAAGTAAATTCTTCACGTAATCCTATAAAAACAAGAAATCGGTCAGAGGCTACGAATTGTATTATTTGAGCAGAATAATACAATTCGTAGCAGGCCGATACAGCCCATAGCAGACTGCGGAGACCACCCATGAATCATTTTAGGTCCTGAAAACGGCCCTATTCCGGTCTGCGCTCTGAAACCCTTGCGGCGCAACGGTTTCAGCTTTCAAGATTTTTCGACCAAAAGGAGGTTCTTCCTATGTCCGCACCCGAAAAGAAAAAAAGCTTCATGGGAGAGTTCAAAACCTTTATCGCCCGAGGCAATGTGATGGATATGGCCGTCGGCGTCATCATCGGCGGTGCGTTCGGTAAGATCTCCACTTCCCTTGTGAATGACGTCATCATGCCCCTGATCTCCGTACTCACCGGCGGCGTTGATTTTTCCAACTGGAAGATCGTGCTGAAGGCCGCTGTTGCCGGAGCCGACGGGGTGATCGATCCCGCTACGGAGGTTGCCATCAAATATGGCAGCTTCCTGGCCACGATTCTGGATTTTCTCATCATCGCCTTTGCGGTGTTCCTGATGATCAAGACCATCAACGGCTTCCATGACAAGCTGAAAAAGCAGGAGGAAGCCCCTGCCGAAAAACCCGCCCCGCCAGAGCCCTCCAATGAGGAAAAGCTGCTGACGGAGATCCGGGATCTGCTGAAAGAGAAATGATGGAAGCACATCTGCGAAAAGGCCTGGCGGAATTAGGGCTGGGCGATGACGCCGCCCCCTCCCTGCTGCGGTTCGGAGAGCTGCTGCTGGAAAAAAACAAGGTGATGAATCTCACCGCCATCACGGACCCGGAGGATGTGGTATCCCTCCACTTTTTGGACAGCGCCGCGTTGTTGACGTTGGCGGATCTCAAGGACAAAACCGTGGTGGATGTAGGCACCGGCGCAGGTTTTCCCGGTATGCCTCTGAAAATTTTGGAGCCGTCCATCCGCATGACGCTGCTGGATTCCTTGGGCAAGCGGATCACCTTCTTACAGGAGGTCTGCGACGAGCTGGGATTGCAGAACGTACAGTGCGTTCACGCCCGGGCGGAGGAATTTGCGACAGAGCACCGGCAGAGCTTTGACTTCGCCGTGTCCCGGGCCGTGGCGAATCTCAGCGTTTTATGTGAGCTGTGCCTGCCACTGGTGAAGGCGGGCGGATACTTCCTGTCCATGAAGTCCGTGGAGTCCGATGAGGAGCTGGAAGCCGCTAAAAAGGCTATCAAGATCTTAGGCGGACAGGTGGAGCGGACGGCCGACTACCAGATCCCCGGCACAGAGGTAGTCCATCGGGTGATTTTTATAAAAAAAATTGCCGAAACACCAAAAAAATATCCCAGACCATTTGCAAAAATCAAAAAGAATCCGTTATAATAAGGATACTGGCATTTGAAAGCGAGGTGGTGTCGTGAGCGGACAATGTATCGCGGTAGTGTCCGGCAAGGGCGGCACCGGTAAGACCTCCCTGACTGCCGGAGTCGGCACCGCGCTGGCCCAGAGCGGCAAGCGGGTGCTGTGCGTGGACTGCGACATCGGACTGCGGAATCTGGATCTGGCCTTGGGTCTGACGGACCGGGCGCTGATGGATTTCTCCGATGTGGCGCTGGACCGCTGCCCGCTGGAAGCGGCTGTGGTGGCGCATCCCAGTATCCCCAATCTCTATCTGCTGACGGCGCCTGTGCGAATGCGGGGGCCTGCCGTGACGGAGGAGGACTTCCGGCGGATGCTGCGGAAGATCCGGCAGCAGTTTGACTTCTGTCTGCTGGACGCACCGGCAGGACTGGGACTGGGATTCCGGCTGGCAGTCTGCGGCGCAGACCGCTGCGTGGTAGTGACCACGCAGGATGCCTCTTCCCTGAGGGACGCCCAGCATACCGTGATGGAACTGCGGCAGTTCGGCTCCGGCCGGCTGCATCTGGTGGTGAACCGGGTGCGAAAAAAACTGCTGCACAGTATGCACGCCACCATTGACGACGCCATGGACAAGGCAGGTCTGCCCCTCATCGGCGTGGTACCGGAGGATGACGCGCTGCCTGTATCCCTGAATCAAGGAACTCCCCTTCTGCTGCGCTCCTACAATGGAGCGGCCAGCGCATACCGAAATATCGCAATTCGATTGCAGGGTGGAAAAACGCCGCTGTTGCGAATCAGATAAGAACCCCAGAAAGGAGATCGACAGATGAATATTGCTATTATGTCGCATGACAACCGGAAGGACCTGATGGTACAGTTCTGTACCGCCTACGCCGGTATTCTCTCTCAGCATAACCTGTACGCTACCAACACCACCGGACACATGGTAGCGGAAGCCACGGGTCTGAAGGTACACTGCTTCCTGTCCTATGCCCACGGCGGCAGCCAGCAGATCGGCGCCCGCATCGCCTACAATGAATTCGATCTGGTACTGTTTTTCAACGACCCCAGTAACGAAAAGATGGCCGGTGAGATCAGTTACATCTCCCGCCTGTGCGACCAGAACAATGTGCCCTTCGCCAGCAACATTGCCACGGCGGAAATGCTGGTACTGGGTCTGGCCCGTGGTGATCTGGACTGGCGTATGATCGTCAATCCCGCCAGCAACCGGCCCATCGCTTGACAAATCGCCGGAAAACGGCTACTATCAAATGAATACACCGCTATGACGCCGCAGCAGTAGGCCGGAACGCAGTCTCACAGAGAGGGGTGCAATGCTGAAAGCATCCCGTCTGCCCCGGAGGAAGGACAGCGGCGGAGCGGGGACGGAAACGTCCACGGTCCCCTTCCCGTACCAGAAGGCCAAAGGGGGCAGTCTGCCCCGAATTTGGGTGGCACCACGAAGCGTAAGCTCTCGTCCCAAAGCTATGGGACGGGAGCGTTTTTTTGCAGTTTTTACGATCCTATAACGCCCCGTTTCAGCGGAAAACTCAGTAATATCACCCGAAAAGGAGTATTTTTATGGCAAAGATGACCCCCCGGACGCTGTCCGGCTTTATGGAGCTTCTTCCGGCGCCCCAGCAGCAGATGGAGCGCATTATGGAGGTTCTTCGCAAGACCTATTCCCTGTACGGCTTCACGCCTCTGGATACCCCCGTCATCGAATCCAGTGAGGTGCTGCTGGCCAAAGCCGGCGGCGAGACGGAAAAGCAGATCTACCGCTTCCAGAAGGGCGACAGTGACCTCTCCCTCCGCTTTGACCTGACGGTGCCTCTGGCCAAGTATGTGGCCCTCCACTACAACGAGCTGTCCTTCCCCTTCCGCCGGTATCAGATTGGCAAGGTATACCGGGGTGAGCGCGCCCAGCGGGGCCGGTTCCGGGAATTCTATCAGGCGGATATCGACATCATCGGTGACGGCAAGCTGGACATCACCAACGAGGCGGAGATCCCCTCCATCATCTATCAGACCTTCTCCACTCTGGGACTGAAGCGGTTCCAGATCCGGGTGAACAACCGGAAAATTCTGAACGGCTTCTACGCCATGCTGGGCCTGACGGAGAAATCCGCCGACGTGATGCGCACCGTGGACAAGCTGGATAAGATCGGTCCTGAAAAGGTAAAAACCATTCTGGTGGAGGATTTCGCCGTCAGTGAGAGCGACGCCGACGAGATCTTGAAGTTCATCGCCATCAAGGGCAGCAATGCAGAGGTCCTGACGGCGCTGGAGGGCTACACCGGCAGAAACGAGATGTTCGATCAGGGGCTCAGCGAGCTGAACACCGTGGTGAAGTATCTGGCGGACTTTGGCGTGCCCGCGGAGAATTTCGCCGTGGATCTCACCATTGCCCGTGGCCTGGATTACTACACCGGCACGGTCTATGAGACCACGCTGCTGGATCACCCGGAGATCGGCTCCGTGTGCTCCGGCGGACGGTATGACAATCTGGCGGAGTTTTACACCGACAAGCAGCTCCCCGGCGTGGGCATTTCCATCGGCCTGACCCGGCTGTTCTATGTGCTGGGCGAGCAGGGGATGCTGAATCCGGAGCTGCCCACCGCCCCGGCGGATGTGCTGATCCTGCCTATGACGGAGGACCTCTCCCCCGCCATCGCGCTGGCCACCCAGCTGCGGCAGGCTGGCATCCGCACCCAGCTTCACTGCGAGCAGAAGAAGTTCAAGGCCAAGATGAGCTATGCCGACAAGCTGTCCATCCCCTATGTGATCTTCCTGGGCGAGGACGAGATCAACGCCGGCGTGGTGGCCTGCAAGGACATGAAGTCCGGCGAGCAGACCAAACTGAATACGCAGGAGACCATCGACCGGATCAAGGCCGGTCTTGCTGAACTGGAAAAAGGAAGCGTGATCGTGGAATAACCACAGAAAGGAGCCTGTTATGAAGCTGACTCTGAAGCGTGACCTGCCGCTGCTGCTGGCGGCACTGCTGGTGATCTGGGGGCTTTGGTACGCCCGACCGGTGGGGGTGGAGACCCTGTATCCGGAGCTGGAGCCGGACATCATTGAGGTGTATTTGTCGGATTTCAACACATACCGCCATGAGGATCGGCGCTTGAAGCTCACCGCCGGGACAGAGGAATTTGACGATCTCTGGTCGGAAATTCGGGAATTGCGGTTCCGGCGCTCCCCCTTCAACGTGGTGGTGCAGGCCCTCCCCTTCCTGGAAGGGATCGTGGATACCTACGTCAAATACCCGGAAACCGATGATTTAGATACCATGTCTATCAGCTTCGCGCAGGACAACGGAACTGATATCTGGCGATCTGAGCATCTGAAATTCGATGTGGACGCATGGAGTTACCGGGACTTTGACCATGGGGTCACGCTGCCGCTGTTGATGAAGAACGGCCACGAAATCGGGCAGAAAATGGCCCACGCGCTGTGGGAACAGGCGGCCGAATAAATACAATTCGTCATTTCTGATTTTAATTATACAATTCTAAATCACTTTTCATGGAAAGGAAGCAACAATATGATGCAGAATCGAACCCATACCTGTGGAGAGCTGCGCCTCAGTGACGCAGGCAAGCAGGTGAAAATTTCCGGCTGGATGGAAAACGTCCGCGTGGTCAGCGCCAATCTGGCCTTCGTGGTGGTCCGGGACTTCTACGGCACCACGCAGGTGGTGGCGGAGACCGAGGACATGGTGAACACCTTCAAGGGCATCACCAAGGAGTCCACCATCTCCGTGGAGGGCGTTGTCCGGGAGCGTGACAGCAAGACCGACAAGATGGCCACCGGCGACATTGAGATCGTCCCCGCCAAGGTGGAGGTGCTGGGCCGCTGCCAGCACAGCGAGCTGCCCTTCCAGATCAACCGCAGCCGGGAGGCCGACGAAGCCCAGCGGCTGAAGTACCGCTATCTGGATCTGCGGAACCCCGCCGTGAAGAAGAACATCATTCTGCGGTGCAACGTGGTGGCCGCCCTGCGGAAGTCCATGACCGAGCACGGCTTTTTGGAGATCACCACGCCCATTCTGACGGCCTCCTCCCCCGAGGGCGCCCGTGACTATCTGGTGCCCGCCCGGAACCATCCCGGCAAGTTCTACGCCCTGCCCCAGGCCCCCCAACAGTTCAAGCAGCTGCTGATGACCTCCGGCTTTGACCGCTATTTCCAGATCGCCCCCTGCTTCCGGGACGAGGATGCCCGGGCGGACCGCACCCCCGGCGAGTTCTACCAGCTGGATATGGAAATGGCCTTCGCCTCCCAGGAAGACGTGCTGGAGACCCTGGAGACCGTATTGCAGCCGATTTATGAGAAGTTCGGCAAGTATCAGCGGGTATCCCAGGCTCCTTGGCGGCACATTCCCTATAACGAGGCCATGGAGCGCTACGGCTCCGACAAGCCCGACCTGCGGATCGACCTGGAGATCCAGGATATTTCCGATCTTGTCCAGGGCTGCGGCTTCGGCCCCTTCGAGGGCGCTACCGTCAAGGCGGTCAGCGTAGACAACTTCGCCCAGGCCCGGAAATGGATCGACAAGCTCCTGGCTGATGTGGAAGTCCAAACCGGCAACAAGGCCTGCTGGTTCAAGGTGGACGAGACCGGTGCCCTCACCGGCGGCATTTCCAAGTTCCTGGGAGACTGCGCCCCGGCCCTGGCCGAGAAGCTGAATCTGAAGCCCGGCTCCTTCGTCTGCATGGCCGCCGGCAAGAAGGCTGCCGCCCAGAAGACCGCCGGCGTTATCCGCACCATGCTGGGCAAGCGGGTCCCCGGCCACTTTGACGAGGAGCAGTACGCCCTGTGCTGGATCGTGGACTTCCCCATGTATGAGATCGGTGAGGAATCCGGCCAGCTGGAATTCTGCCACAACCCCTTCTCCATGCCCCAGGGCGGCCTGAAGGCCCTGGAGGATGCCGAAGGCGATACGGAAAAGCTGCTGGCCATCAACGCCAACCAGTATGACCTGGTGTGCAACGGCTACGAGTGCGCCTCCGGCGCCGTCCGGAACCATGACCCGGAGATCATGGTCAAGGCCTTCCAGATGGTGGGCCTGGGCGAGGAGGACGTCAAGGCCAAGTTCCCGGCCATGTACAACGCCTTCACCTACGGCGCGCCCCCCCATGCCGGTGCTGCCCCCGGCGTTGACCGTATGGTCATGCTGCTGACCGGCGAAGAGAGCATCCGGGAGGTCATCACCTTCCCCATGAACAAGAACGCCCAGGATCTGATGATGGGCGCGCCCACCACCGTGGACAAGAGCCAGCTGGACACCGTTCACATCGCGGTATTGGAAGAGGAATAAATTGCTGCGCCCCGTCGAGGTTTCCCGGCGGGGCGCGTATTCTTACAAAGTTTTTTGAATTTTGCAACCAAGTCAGAAATTTGTCGAGATATCTATTGATAGGAAGGAGTGACGCAAATGGAAGACGAACAGATCGTCACACTGTACTGGGATCGGGATGAGACCGCCATTCAGGAGACCCAGACCAAATATGACCGCTACCTGACCAAGATCGCCTGCAACATCCTCGCGGACATGGAGGACAGCCGGGAGAGCGTCAACGATACATACCTCGCCGCCTGGAATTCCATGCCGCCCCGGCGTCCCCCGGCGCTGGCGGCATTTCTGGGGAAAATCACCCGGAATCTTTCCATAGACCGATGGAGAAAGTACCGCGCCTTCAAGCGGGGTGAGGGGCAAATCGAGCTTGCA
>OQWM01000820.1_pt1 | contig 20725 bp, 52 predicted proteins | sample 1691531 | NCBI WGS metagenome assembly OQWM01 (sample SAMN03418257, study PRJEB22391) | human gut metagenome | biome: human-gut; feature: organic feature; material: feces | host: Homo sapiens | place: Tanzania | collected 2013-01
CATAGTGAAAATAAGAAGAATTTTTTTCATTTTATATCCTCATTAAAACGGACGGCAACGCTGGCAAGGCGTATAGCCTGATGCTTTAGCTTCTGCTAACGAGCCTATGTAAACCTTATTGCCGTTACTCATTTTTGATACAGAGCTGCAGGTATTTGTGTGTATCTTGCCAGTGTTGCGATTGCCTACATAAGCTTCTGCTGATAGTGTAAATGTACCGATGCAGAAAATAGTTATGAGTGCTATGATTATTCTTTTCATTGATGCTGGCTTCCTTTATGATTTGTTGAGCAAATTAGATATTATGGCACAGGGTTCTTCGTATTCCGAAAGGCGTATAATGTACGGCGTTGCTCGTCCTTCTTTAAAGATATGCAATCCACCGTCACCGTCAGAAATAGAGAACAGTTTGGAGATTGGGAAAGCAAAAGCTTTTGAGCTGCCTAAAAAGCCTATACGCATATTGCTTATCCAAAAGATACCCCATGAGTCAGAAGTCCAAAAAGAAGATGTTTTTCTTGATACACTCATAGAGCCTACATGATAACGAACGCCTTTACAGATGCGTATAGATGCAGACGGTCCGGAATAATTAATTCTTTTGGTAACAGTTTTCATTTTCATCATATCTGCGTATGCTGAATAATGAAGTATTTCGCCGTCCTTATATATGATCTGAACATCATTTTTATCATAGATTGGTAATTTATCGTTAACTGTGATGTCGTATAGGGTTCTGTTTAGCTCTATTTTTCCGTTCCAGTATTTTACTTCTTTAGGAGTGAGATGTTTGCATACAAGCAAATACTTACTAAATTTCTGTGCTTCATCTTCTGTTACTATTCCGTCCTGCATTATATCAGACCAGATGTTATTACAAGCCATGGACTGAGCTTCAGCAAGTTGCTCATCTGTAATATGTTTTTCTTTTATGAAATTATACATATTAGTAAGCTGCGTTTTGTCTTCGTACTTATCTTCCATGGCTACCGTGGTTAGCATTTTTATATAATCTTGAATATCTTCCTTTGATGCTTTGCGTGAAAACCATCCGAACATTAGTACCGACTTCCTTTCTTTCTATACATACGAAAAAGAGGACGGACATATGCGCCCTCTTATCGCTGTAGTTCTTCTACAAAATGGCTCCCTAAAGGGAATCCCCCTAACATCAAGTTGAATCGTTAAGTCCGCGTTTTATAGTTTCAGCTTGTTTTTTGCAACCAGTTGGTTGGCAATTTCTATGCAGAGTAGCAGGAAATACACATGCTCTGTTGTTAATTGTCGAATCAGCTGTGCATACTCGTTAGTGGTATGACATCGACTTCGTTTTAACCTCCTTCCTTTAGATTGCAAGGTATTATGCCATGCTGGCGAAGGGGAAGTCAGGCCTTGCCTTTGCCTTGCAACAGCCCTTTTATAATTTGCTCGATAGCCATCTTTTGGGTGTCATCGAGCTTCTGAATCTGTTTTGCAATCTCAATAGCCTGTTCGTCGAGAAGCTGGGCGTTGAGTTGCTGTTTTACTGCTTCGGTGTCTATGCCGAGGGACTTGGCTTGTTGTTCTGTTACACCGAGAGCATAGTCTTTATCTTCATAAAAGTAACCAGCAGGAATGCCAAAGTAATTAGCAATAGCTTGTATGGTCGCTACTTTTGGTTCAGAACGACCACTTTTCCATAAAGAAAATGTTGAGTTGCTAATACCAGTTGCTTTAGCAACTTGGTATGCAGTTGTATTGTGTTCTTTTAGAAGAGCCTCAAATTTTTCGTACATTCGATACCTCGAAAAAATATTTTACAAAAGCAAAGCAAAACTACTTTACAACTCTAACACATTATGTTATAATATTACTAAGATGTAAAACAAAAATACTTTAAAGCCGTAAAATAATTTTAAGTATTTTACATTTGTCAATTAAAGTATATCACGTTCAAAATTGAACGTCAAGAAAGGAGTGCTGAAATGTATAGAAAAATTGCTGAATTAATGCAGAAAAACAATGTTACTGCTTATCAGGTTGCAAAGGCAACAGGACTTAGCAATTCAGCTTTTTCAACTTGGAAAAATGGCAGAAACAAACCTAATGTTGAAGCCTTGCAAAAACTCGCCGAATACTTCGGCGTAAGCGTTGATTACTTTTTGGAAGCGTAAAGGAGTGATGAATATGAAAAAGGTATTGCAAATCTGCGTATGTATCATTTTTGCCTGGTGTTTTCTTAGCTTAGTTGGCGGATTTTCGGACAGCCAGGTGCAAAGGCATACAGTTACGCACGTTGTACAGGAAGGCGAAACAATGTATGGAATCGCTGACAAGTATTTCCTGCTTAACAAAACAAGAATTTGTTTTGACGAGTTTTGGTACAACGTATCCGAAGATAATAAGCACCTGACCGCCAACCGCCGTTATCTCCAGCCTGGAGATGTAGTCACTGTTAATTACTACACAGTGAAGAATCAATGATAGCAGGCTAAAAGCTTTAACTGCTATGAGCCTATTATAGCAAGAAAGGAGTTTATACAATGTCTGAAACTCAAACTAACATCTACAAATTAGCTAGAGAGTACGCAGGAATTAGCCGTGTAAATGCGGCAGAAGAACTTGCAATCTCTGTAAGCTGTTTGAAGGATTATGAGATTAACTGGCGGCAATGCCCGGATGCTATTGCATTAGCAATGTCAAAACTCTATCATACACCGTGGTTACGTGTACAGCACCTGCAAAAGAACGTTGTGTTCTGCGATGTTTTTGGACTTATTCCACCTGCTAATGATTTAGCAGTAAATATGTTAAGGGCACAAAAAGAAGTCGGTGAAGTAGTTGAACTGTTTCCGCAAATGGTAGCAAAAACGGTACAAAAAAAGCACCTCGGTGACAGTCTTTTAAAAGAATGCCGGGAAGGTGCACAGGCTTTGCTTGTATTGATTGGTATTGAAGAAGAACAAAAAGAAAAGACCCCCCACGCTAATAGAGAGCCTTTGACCTATAAATAAAGTCGAAATGAAGTCGGTTTATAAAATAGGTCATATATAGTATAGCATACGGAAAAGAGGTTGTCAAACATGGAAAGCAGATTTTATACAGCTAAAGACATTGCCAACCTTTTAGGCGTAGGCGTTGGAAAAGGCTACTCGCTTATAAGGGAATGGAACAAAGAGCTTCAGCTAAAAGGCTATACAACTGCACAAGGAAGAGTAGTTAAAGCCTATGCTGATTTAAAGCTTGGTTTTGGAATTCAAAAGGAGGATGTATATGGTAACTAATGAACAGGTTAACGCTGTGTTAGCTCGCAGCGGACTTAGCATGGAAGGCTTTGAAGCTTTCAGAAAAAGAAAGCATGGCGAACAGAAGCAGAGGAAAGAGAGCTGGTTGAAAGACTTTAAGACTTGTTCGCACTGTACCAGGGATGGCAAATGTAAGTATCAACATTACGGATACCACCAGGAAAAACAGGCTGTGCGTGAAGGCGATGTATTAAGCTATAACGTTAACAGCTTGTCGGTAAATATGCAAACATATCCTAAAGTTGGCAGTTATTGTGAATGCTGTCACTGGGATGCTGAAACAACTCTTAAGCTTCACAGCAAACTTGAAGAACTGGTTAAGGAAGGAAAGGTGATTTAAATGGAAATGAGTGAGAAAATCGACGCTTTGGCTGAAGCCTTAGCAAAGGCTCAGGGTGAAATGAAAAATGCTGTTAAAGGCTGTGACAATCCGTTTTTTAAAAGCAAATATGCGGATTTAGCGGAATGCCTGAACGTAGCACGTGAGCCGCTTAGCAAGAACGGCTTAAGCATATTCCAGGCTAACGAAGGAATTGCAGAAAGCAATAAGCTTGCTGTTACTACACTGATCATGCATAGTAGCGGTCAATTTATTAAGGTAACGAGCAGTTATCCTATTCAGAAGAATGATGCCCAGGGTTTTGGCAGTACGCTGACATATGCAAGAAGATATAGCCTTGCTGCTGCTCTTGGACTTGCACAAGAGGATGATGACGGAAATTCAGCTTGTGCACCGGAACCGAAGCAAGATTTTAAAGCCAAAAACAAAGAGCAGAAGCCTAAAGCTCAACCGCAATCTACCGGAGATAAATTCGTTAAGATTACTCCGCAGGGTGATGTGATTGTAACTGTTGCTAATGGTCACGATGAAAACGGCAGACCTCTTGCAGCATACAAAAACATTAAAGACTTAACCATTGAGGAACTTGAAAAAATGATTACAATCCCTCAATACACGCTGGCTCATACTGCCATTAAGAACTTGCTTGAAGAAACGAGGCAGACAGCATGAGTAAGAAAAGCATATTACAGAGCGATAAAGAGTGCTTTATGTGCGGTACAACCTTTAACCTAGAGCGGCATCATGTGATATTCGAAACTGCCGGAAGAAAGATTTCCGATAAGCTTGGTTTAACGATCTGGTTATGCCATGAGCACCATCATGGAAAGCTCGGTCCACATCTTAACCGAGAAACAGATTTGCGGTTAAGACGTTTTGCTCAAACCTGCTATGAAGATAAACATAGCCGGGATGAATGGGTTGAAAGAATTGGAAGGAACTACTTATGAGAAAAAAAGCACTTATGAAGTATGTAAGGTTACTTAGACGGCAGCCGTTATGGAAGAAGTTATTGTAGGAGGGCAACATGGAGAGCTGGTTCAAGGTTAGTGCTGATGTATTCGACAGTGACAAAATTAAGATACTGCGTGCTGATACGAAGATTGGTGATAGCCTGGCATTAATGTGGTTCTTCCTGTTAGCTCTAGCTCGCAAAAAAAATGATGGTGGTTATGTATACGCTACCGAAGGAGTAGCGTATACACCTAAAACCTTAGCTGCTGTTGGTGGATTTAAGCCTAAAATTACAGAAACAGCATTAGAAGTATTTCAGCAGTATAACATGATAGACATAGAGGATAACGGCTATATCTATATTGTAGGCTGGAGTGAGTATCAGAATGCTGAAGAACTTTCAAAGCTTAAGGAGCGTGAACGTTGTAAGGAAGCAATGAGAGCTAAAAGACAGCGTGAGAAGCAATCCAAAACCTGTAACAACGATGTAACAAATGTAGATGTTACGGAATGTTACGAAGATGTTACGTGTAACAAAAGCGTAACAAACACAGATGTTACAGATAAGAATAAGAATAAGAGTAAGAAAGAGAATAAGAGTAACAACAACTCTAGTAGTGGTTGTTACGATGAAAATACTGCTGTTACGTGTAACAGTTACGAAAATGTTACGAGCAATAACAATCCTGTTGGCTTTTGGAATCAAAATGTTACGCCGATAACGCCATACATTGCGGAGCGGTTACAAGCTATTGTTAAGGAACATGGTGAGTTAATAGCTATGCAGGCGGTTACGATAACAGCACAGCAAGGCAAGAAGTCAATAGCCTATTGTGAGGGAGTTGCAAGGAACCTTGCGAGCGGTGATACGCAAAAGCCGAAGAAGCCGCCGGATAATTTTAAACCACCGGATGATCAAACAGACCTGGACAAATATTTTTAGCGAGGTGATAGCATGAATGTAAATGATGTTCAGAATTCGATTACACTTGCTGTAAATCACATTGCTGAAAATGCTGCACAGCTTAATAAGCAAAACGAAAACGATTATTACGAAAACGGTTTGCTTATGTGTGGTAAATGTCATACACCGAAGCAATGCAGAGGTTTCTTGTTTGGCGTTGAACGAACTGTAACTTGTATCTGTAAGTGCAGAGCGGAAGAGCTTCAGGCAGAGCGTGAACGTGAGGAACATGAAAAGCGACTTGCTAGAGTGCAGGAGCTTAGAAAAGCTGGTTTCCCGGAGCGTGAACTTCAGTCACAGACTTTCAGCCACGATGACGGCGCAGACGAGCGAACGATGCGAGCAATGAAAAATTTCGTTGAGCACTACGAGGATTTTCGCAGGATGCATAAAGGATTACTGCTTTATGGAAATTCCGGAAGCGGAAAGACGTTCGCCGCTGCGTGTGTTGTCAATGCACTAATTGATAAGGGTGTAGCTTGCTTAATGACTAATTTCGGCAGAGTGTTCAATACCTTGTGGGGCACGGAGCAAAAGCAAGCATATCTTGACGGATTCAATCAATTTGAGCTGTTAGTGCTTGACGATTTAGGAGCAGAACGGCGCACGGAGTTTGCTCAGGAGCTGGTGTTCCAGATCATCGACAGCCGTTGCCGGAGCGGATTGCCTACAATCATAACAACAAATTTGCCGATTGAAGCAATCAAAAAGCCGCAGACGATAACGGAAACAAGAATCTATGACCGCATTTTGCAGATGTGCCATCCTGTAGAGGTTACACACGCAAGCAGACGCAGGAAAAAGGTTGCAGAAAGCTTTGCTGCGACTAACAAATTATTAGGATTATAGGAGGGAATTATGGACGCTAAAGAGCTTGTAAGAATCACTGAAAGCGCAAATCGTGATAAAGATAAGAGATATTTTACAACGATAGTAAATTTCTATCTCAATATGTATCATGACAGCGGCGAGGTTTATTACCTACATAAAGCTGCTGCTGAAATCAACGCAGTCATCAAAAAAGAAGGCGGAGAATTTTCCTGCCAGGACAATCCGTTAAAGAGAAAGGAACAAAAAGCATGAACAAAATCATTTTATTAGGTAGGCTAACAAAAGACCCGGAGGTAAGATACACCCCTACAAACAAGGTTGTTGCTCAGTTTACGCTTGCAGTGGACAGACCTTATTCGAAAGACAAACAGCGTGAAGCTGACTTTATTCCGGTAGTTATTTGGGGGAAACAGGCTGAAACCTGTGGCAACTATCTTAGCAAGGGACAGCGTGTGTTAGTTGAAGGCAGACTGCAAATTCGCAGCTATGAAGCTAAAGACGGTCAAAAGAAATATGTAACTGAGGTTATCGCAGAGCACTTTGAATTCATTGAGCGTAGAGAGCAAAGCAACGAATCCCAACAGACACCGGGAGAAGAAAGCCAGGACTTCCAGGGTTTTGGCAGCACAGTGCCGTTCGACGAAACAATTCCGTTTTAAGCGAGGTGTAGCATGAAGATTAAAGATGAAGTTAACCGCTTGCGTAAGCTGGCGTTCACTGAAATCGAATTAAAGAAAGATGACTTCAAGAAGATTTGCAGTGAATACTGTTTTCTGTACAGAACGATATATCACCAGACCTACAATCCTAGCATGAAGCTGATTAGCACGTGGGGAAGAAGCAAGGTGTATGTTGATAAACTTGAATACATTGATGTGCTTCAGGACTTGGCTTATCTGCGTTACGCTTTCAGCAGGATGAAATTCAAGGGGTACAAGAAACATGAATCAGCTTAAAAGTATCCTCGTGGGTAAGCGTAGCAAGGCAAGCGGTTCGTTTTTTGAAAAAATGATTGACGCAGGATGCCAGTATTACGAAGAACACGGCATTGCAAAAATTGAGAAACAGAGTGAGCCTGTGCATTATATTCGTCCTTATGGTCAGCACGGACAGTTCATTGCTAATTATGCAAAGAAAAGCGGTGTTGACTACAAGGGGACGCTTAGAGGTGGTTTAGCGGTGTGCTTTGAAGCGAAGCACACCGACAGCGACAAGATGCTGCGAAGCAGACTTGAACCGCACCAGCTCGAATACCTTAAGGTTCATCACTTTTTAGGAGCAAAGTGCTTTATCCTGGTATCGTTTAATCTGACAGATTTTTACAACGTGCCTTTTCTTGTATGGGAGAACATGAAGTCACTATATGGAAGGCAGTACCTAAAGCGTGATGACCTGGAAGAATACAGAATCAGTAATACAGGCAGAGTGTTAAAATTTCTGGCTGTAACGGAGGAGCAACAGTGAAATATCTACTTGGAACAACAGCAGAAGGCAAGCAGTGCTGCCCTCATTGCAAGCAGGAAAAAATAAAGCTTGTCTACGGCGCAAAGATTGTAGACAGAAAAGGTGCTGTGAAATGGGCGTTTAGATGCTCATCGTGCTATGGCACGATTTGGTTAAAGTAAAGCGAAAGGAAGTCGGTTTAATGCAGAATAAGGATTGGAGCTATCTGCTAGGGCAGAAAATAGGTATGCTGACAGTGCTTGAAATTTATCCTCCAGGCGTTATCAGTATTAGACCTAAAAAGAAGGTTTCTGTTGCAAAATGCCTTTGCGAATGTGGCACTGAATGTTACAGAGATGTATCTAACCTTGCACGGCGACAAGGAATGAGCTGCGGTGGCAAGGAGTGTAAGCACAAAATCATGAGCCTTGCGCAAATAAGAAGGCAGGAAACTAACAAAAGCAAGGCTACAGCTCAGAAGCCTGCCGAGAAATTTTTAAAAGATGAAGAGCCGATAATTACGAAAAAGCTGAAAAATAAATATGTTTGCCCTTTTCCGTTCCCCGGCTGCGTAAGAAGCGAGGTTTGCCACGTATGCTGCTGGGAGTGCGATAAGGAATGTAAACAGTGCAGTAATAATCCGCAACTGTGCGGAGCAAGGAGATTAAGATGAGAAGCGTTAAGGAGATTTTAGCAAATGAAAAGTTTCAAGCCGACAAGAAAAATGATTTTGCTTTTGAAGGCTTAGTATTGACAGGCTTCCTGCATCTGCCGGGAATCAAAAAGAGCTTGCAGTGTGTTGTAGGTGTTGAGCCTGATCAGGACGGCAACCAATGGGAGCACGTAAGCGTAAAATTTTGCGGCACAACGAATAAAACGCCGTCATGGGAGGTTATGTGCCAGGTTAAAGACGTGTTCTGGTTACCGGAAGAAGAAGTACATCAGATACATCCAAAGGAAAGTGAGTATTTACACGGCATGGGTGGAATATACGATGTCTTGCATCTGTATCGTCCTGTAGATGGCTGGAAGCAGAATCCGAACAGAGGTGAGAATAATGGCTAATTTTTCCTTAAAAACAAAGTTTTCCATAGATGGTGAAAGTTATCTGCTGTCTACAGTCAAATTACATTGGTGTTGCAAGCCAAGTTATGAAACAATGCTCTTTAAATTTGACAGAAGAAATGAAGTTAACTACAAAGATTTGTATTGCCAAAAATATCATACGCAACAAGAAGCCGAAGCAGGACACAAAGAACTGCTCTTGCGTGTTGAGCACGGAGAAAGGTTTTGGGAAAATGACTAAAGTATTAAATGCAATTATCGACATGATCACGGTTATATTAATCATCGGTATACCTGCTATGCTTGGCGCTCTACTAGGTGCTGCGATTGGGTGGTTAATATGGCTGTGGTAAAGCGTAAATACGAAGGAGATACAGATGCAAGATAAAGAAAAGGCAATGCCAATAAAGGTAATCGTGATGAAGGCAGAAGTTGTAAAAAAGTATCTACACGAAACAGGACAGAAAGTGGCGTGTTACGAGCGTAATATGATTTACATCTGTCAAAACTGTAACGAGATGTTAGACACCGAATATCAAGAAATTGCAATTTGGAGTTACTGCCCTTATTGTGGGCAGAGATTATGGCGGTGTAAATGGTAAAGCGTAGACAGCAAAAGCTAAAATATTATCGTTACTGCTTGCGTAAAGCACATGAGCTAATGCGCAGCGAGTTAAAAAAATACGAAATATTGGCAGGAATAACGAAAAAAAGAAAAGCTACAAATCACTCATCCTAACAAGGGTTGTTGAGGTGGCGAGCTGCACAGGCTCAAAGGTTGATTACCTGGAAACACCGCATTGAGTGCTAAGAATAAACGTAAACGCTGGCGATAACTGCGCAGCTAGTCTAATCAGCTTACTGTATGGGTGGCTTGCTGGCGTGCCCAGCTCATGTGTAATAAAACACGAAAGAGCTGGCGTGAGTGAAGCACGTAGTATTTTTTAGCGGCGGCGCGTGTAGTTATTGCGCTGCCAAGCGAGTTATAGAAAACGTCGGTAAAGAGAACGTTGTCCTGCTTTTTACTGACACAAAAATAGAGGACGAGGACTTATACAGATTTATCGACGAGGCAGCGGAGAAGTTAGGCGCTGAACTAATAAAAATCGCTGACGGAAGAACACCTTTTGAAGTGTACCAGGATAGCAGATTTTTAGGGAACAATAGGCTGGCGCCGTGTAGTCATATCCTAAAGCAGAAAACGGCTCATGATTATATTTTCAGCAATTATGAACCGGAAGAAACTAAGTTATATCTGGGGTTAGATTGGACGGAAACACACCGTTTTAATGCACCGAGGAAAAATTGGGCACCGTTCAAGGTTGAATATCCTATGAGCGAAGCGCCGTATTTTAGCAAGGTTGATATGCTTGAAGTGCTAAAGGCTGACGACATAGAACCGCCAAGATTGTACGCTATGGGATTTGCGCATAATAACTGCGGCGGCTTCTGCTGCCGTGCAGGGCAAGGACATTTCGCAAAACTGCTTGAAGTGTTGCCAGACCGGTACGCAAGAGCAGAGCGGGAAGAAAATTCCATGCGTGAGTTATTAGGCAAGGATGTAGCGTTTATGAAAAAGACCACGAATGGCGTTGCCAAGCCTTATACATTAAGGCAACTTCGGCAGGATATTGAAGCTCATAAGGAGATTGACTTATTCGATATTGGCGGCTGCGGCTGCTTTGTTGATAGCGATTAAAGGAGGATGAAGAACATGGATGCTAGACAAATCGGTGAGGTTATCAGAGAAGCAAGAAAAAGAAAGGGAAAGACGCAGACAGCGTTGAGTGCCGTGCTGGGTATTATGCCGCTTGATGTTCTCCGCTACGAAACCGGCGAAACTGAGCATATCCCTTTTGAAAAGCGCGCCAAAATGTCAAGCGTGTTAAATATCCCCGTAAGCGAACTGCTTTACGATAACGAGGAAATGGCGTGCATCAGCATAAACGAGGCTGTCGACGAGTTGAGAGAAAATCGGCTTATCAAGGCTGTTAATACGGAGCTGGAAGAATGGCTTTGCTCCGGCGATACGGATTATCTGTATAAGGCTGTAGCTATCATCCGTGCAGAAATCAACAATGAATTACAACATGAGATTGATAAACTCATTGCAGAGAGAGAAGGATAAGGAGGACGAAAATGAATAGAGATCTGGACGGAATTTATTTTAGAGTTAAACGCAACAATCGTTGGGAAAGCGTTTGCTTTAGCGACTTGACAGACGAGGAAATGGACAAGGTACTGGAAGGACACAGCGTTCAATGGCTGAAAAACACTTGTAAAATCCTGGGCAAAACTATTAGAAGCATCGGTGACAGTCTGGACATTTGCTGCGGTCGCGAGAATGAGGAGAAAGAGTAATGACTCCGGAACGTAAAAAATGGTGGGGCAACCTGCCACAACGTGAAAAGATACTGCGTAAACAAATTGAGGAAGCTAAAAGCGAAATCTCGTATTTGAAATTCTCACTTTTGAAATTAGCGCCTAAAGGTGGTCGCCTTACGGATAAATATAAAAAATGGATTATCTCCCAAATGAAAGAGCAAAAGGCTATATTAACAGCTCTGAAACATGAGCTTGACCGTACAACGGTGGCGGCGTATACAGGATGCTATGAAGGGGCGTTACCGATTTACCGCTGCAAAAAGTGCGGCGGCACGTTTGAAGATTTTGGACAGTCGTACTGCTGCTGGTGCGGCAGAAAGATTGAGGGGTGTAAGTGATGACGTTGGACGAATTTGTGTGCGTGGCAATGATTATAACGCTCATCCCGATTGCTATTATCCAATGGATGAGCTTAATCGTGGCTGTTATTGAGAGATTTAAGGAGTAGACTATGACAATCAAAGAGCTTTATGAATGGGCGAAAGCAAGAAACGCAGAAGAAATGACATTGCACGTAGATACATGGAATGAGCTTTTCGACGAGTTAGTAGTTGAGGATGAATTAGCTATCGTCAATCGAGGCGGCAAACAAAGAGTAATTATCCAAAAATAAAGGAGTGATTTTTGTGCTTGCGAAAGATTTTGCCGAAATCGTCATGAATGACTGGCTCGATAATTATGAGCTTGTTGTAGAAGTTAACGGCAAACAATACGCTGCAAAGAAAGTCGAAACAGAAGAAGTCGGCGGCAAACGTATATGTATTCTGGTTACGGAGGAAAAATAAATGAAAAAGTATGCGGTTTATGGGAAAGTAGCGACATGGGTGCGAGTAGAGTTAGAGGCAGAAAACAAGGAAGAAGCTCTTGAAAAGGCTTACGAAGAGTGTTCTGGACCTATGAATTTTGTCGGCAATGGTGGTGTTGATAAGATAATTGGCGTTTGTGATACAGATACTGCTGAGGTTAGCATTAACTGTGACGATGAAATTGAGTATACAGAAGTTGAAGAAATTGACTAAAGGAGTAAGAATAAATGACTCTAGAACGTAAGAAATGGTGGGATAGCCTATCGGAACGTGAAAAGATGTTACGTAGAAAAATTTGGGAGGTTAAAAGCGAAATCTCGTGGACTAAGCACACGCTTCAACTTACTTGCTTTACACCTAAAGCTATAAAACTTATTACCGCCGCATTAAAAAAGCAGAAGGTTACGTTAACAGCTTTAAAGCATGAGCTTGACCGTACAACGGTAGCGGTGTATGTGGGACGCCTTGAAGAGGGGCCGATTTACCAATGCAAAAAATGCGGCGGCATGTTCGAGAACTTTGAACAGTCGTACTGCTGCTGGTGTGGTAGAAAGATTAAGGAGTGGAAGTAATGTTTATTAAGCTTGGACAACAACTATGGATAAACCCACAATACATTGAATCTATATGTATTGCAGGCAAAAATGAGGTTCGCGTGTTTATTATAGACAGCGATGAGTTTTATACATATGGCATTTATGATACCTACGGGGAAGCTGTAAATGCTGCGAATGAACTTGCTGAAAGAATCAATAAAGCAAAGGAGTGATAATATGGCAGAATTATTATTAACCGCTGGCACTGACGATGAATTTTTCGCCATTATCAGCCTTACAATGTTTATGACGTTTTTAGTATATATAGGTTTTGAGGTTTACGATGAACACTGTAAAAAGAAATGGAGTAAAGAAAATGCGCAAAAATCTAATTCCAGAAATAGCTAAGATGTTGGGAGTGCAGTTGGGTGAAAAATTTAAGGTTAAAGACGAGGATGAACAGACCTATGTTTTCACCGACGACGGATTGAAAGTAACCTTTGGGGATGATATTGAGCTATCCCATATATCTATTAACTCAGCCTTTGTTGCCTTGGTGAAGGGGCAGGACGAAATCGTCAAACTGCCGTGGAAACCAAAAAAAGACGAAACCTTTTATACCTTTGGCATCCATGCAACGGAAGATAAATGGGTAGTTGTGTCCTGCAAGTGGTGGGGCAATGTTAAAAATCTTGCGTTATATAAATTAGGCTGGATTTACCGCTCACAGGCAGAAGCGGAAGCCGCACTCCCTGCCGTGGCAAAGGAAATGGAAGTAAGCTATGAACTATGAAAAAGCCAACAAAGAAAGCTTTATACCTGCAGGAAGTCGCTGAACTTGTCAAGGATACATATCCGTTAAATATCAGCAAGCTCAGCAGCCTGCTCGACCAATACACTGCTATAAAGCAAAAACATAGCAGCCGTGTCACCAGCAGGAGACCGCAACTATTTATCCGTATGCTTTTGGAGTGGCATATGGAACATTATGCTGATACAATTCCGGCTGATAAAAGCCAACTAATATACATAAGCCGATTTATGGACTACAAGCGCAGAATCGTTGAAATGCTGATTGATACTGGAAAAATCCACATTGTTACGCCGTTCGTTGGCTTTGATTTTTATATTATTAATCACTTGCGAGCTAAATGGGAGCAAGCTCATCCGGAGCTGAATAGGCAGAACAGAATTTTATATACCGCTGTAGAGGCGTACAGAGTTGGCGTAGATATACCGATAACGGCGGTGGATGCAGAGCTGCCGTTGCTGGAAATGGTTGCCGTTAATAAAGGCAACCTGAAAGACGTGTACGGCGTGTATAGTAATGGCTGCATATGGATAAGTAAAAGAGAAAACTGCAACATGTTGCAAAAATCTCTTGTAGGAGCTGTTGCAGAAAACGCAACAGCTCACATTGGCAAAAGCAATCAATAAAACCAAAGGAGTGGGTAAATATGTTGAAATCTTATAACCCGGTGCTGGACAGTGGTAAACATCATGTTGTAGAGGCCACATATATGATTTCCAATGCAAAAATTATCGTCCGCCTGCCGGTAGGCAAAGGGCACGTAGGTTTGGAAGCTTTGCAGAACAGTGGTGTCCTGGGCTCTGATTGGGTGCGTGATCTGGACGATTTTGGTGAATTTATCGACATTAAATTGGAGGGCATTAAACGCCTGAGTTACAACGATGACCTTGACAGCCTCGATGTATTTTTGGATAATGGTGCAATTATTGACATCGCTGGCGACTATATCAGTGATTATCTGGTCAAAGTCGAGATTGTCGAGGTAAGAGAGGGCGTGGTGATGTTATGATGTCTGTTTTACACAACGCAATTTATATCCAGCGCAACCTTAGTGAGCGTGACAAATTGGAACAGCTGGCTGAGGAATGCAGCGAGCTTAGCAAGGCTGCTTTAAAGCTCATCCGTGCTAAAGGCTTAGGCACAAACCCCACGCCGGTAAGCGTAGCGCAGGCTGAAGCTGATTTAAAAGAGGAGAGCGTGGATGTTTTGGCGTGCCTCATCGTGTGTGGCTACAATGTCTGTGAGCTGCTGGACGAAACAGTTACTGATAACCATAAATGGGCACGCTGGGTAAAAAGAATCGAAAGACTGCAAAAGGAGCCTGAAGAATGAAGATTGATTATGCAAAAGCCGAACAGGCGAAAGAGCTGTTACAAGAATGCGGAGCATCTTTTATAATTGCCTATAATGACAGCAATAACGATGATGTTGTTTGCGCATCAGGTAATTACATTATCCTTAAAAGTTTGATCATTGGTACGATGGCGCAGGCAGCATTAGGTGTGCGTGGCAAATATGGTGAAGAAATGGCTATGCAAGAATTAATGAGCATGATGACAGAAGCGGCAAAATTAGTTTATTACAATAAGGAGCAAAAAAATGAAACGTGAAAAATTACTTGTCTTGCTGTTTGCATTCAGATATGCCGTAGACCGTGTTGGTACACAGGCGTTAGCAGAAATTGAAAACGAGCTTACCGCCAATATGGAAAACTTCCCGGATTGGATGTTAATGCAAATGCAGGTTTCGCTTGAAAGCAATTTTGAGTACATGGAAAGCAGATTGGAGGAAACCGGAAGAATCGCTTTAGACGATGATTGCCGTTTTCAAAAGCCGCTGCTTGATGCGGTAAAGGCACAAAGAGCAAAGTTAGCAGAGGGTACAACCAATGGAAATATGCTTAATTGATATTGTCAGTTGCACACTGCTTGACGTAGCTATTATGTGTGTAGCTTTATGGATGTTGAATAGGGAGTGGTAATTTGAAATATTTACATCTTGTTGCAAGTATTTGTATGGAAATTCTTGCCATTATGGGTACTATTGGAATCCTGGTTATAATCTGGAGAGATATTTTAGGAGGTTTTTAAGATGATTAAGTTTTTGCCGACGATTGACGCACCAGCGAACACGAAGCTTCCGCAGCGTAGCACACAGTTTTCTGCTGGCTATGATTTTTACGCACCGAAAGATATTCTTATTCCAGCTGGCGGCGAAAGCGTACTTATTCCGCTGAACATCAAAGCTATTATGCCTAGCGATATGGTTTTAATGCTGTTCATCCGCAGCAGTCTTGCGGTTAAGTTCAATCTGTCACTGGTTAACAGCGTAGGCATTATTGATAGCGATTATGCAAATAATCCTGATAACGATGGCAACATAGGAGTTAAATTCAGAAACAACGGCAGCGAAACTATTATCATACGAGAAGGCGAACGCTGCGCACAGGGAATCTTCGTGCGGTACTGCGTAACATCAGACGATGAAGCAAGTGCTGTTCGTGGTGGCGGTTATGGCTCAACAGGACGCTAAACTTTATCTTATTAGCTGGCGCAGTTTGCTTTCAGGCGAGGTTGATTTTCATGACAGAGTGTTAGCTGCTTCGCCTGAAGAAGCTGTAAAGATAGCTACTGAGGGAGATTTTTCAGAATTTCTTGAGCTGTACGACCCGGAAGTAGAAGAAATGTAGGGAGTGTGTAAAATGCCGAAAAGAGAAAAAAGCATTGAAGAGCAAATCAAAGAAGAAACAGCTATGCTTATAGACAGTTTTTTGCGGTGGGAACATATCCGGACCTACGGATGCCAAGACCCTTTTTATCCTGACGGCGAAAACATGAATTTAATAAGGAATCACATAATTTACGGAAAGAGCAGACTTGAAGAGCTGTGCACTGATATTCCTTTACCAGTGCAGTATTATATGCCGACTCCGGAGGAAGTTGACGCAAACTATATGGCTGCCAACGGAAAGTATTACGATTACCGGATAAAGAAGCTTACAGGCTCATATCCCGGTATTACTACAAAAACACCGAATGATATAAGCAACCAACAAGAATTATTTTAGAGGTGCTACATGAAAACACCATGCAAAGGATGCAAAGAAAGAAAAATAGGCTGCCACGCTACTTGTAATGCTTTTAGCGAATGGAAAATCCAGCAGTGTAAAATACTGAAAGCTATGTATCTTGAAACGCTTTCACCTACAGCTGGAGCAGTTGCCAGACACGAAAAATGGATAAAGGAGCATAAATAATGAGTGTGTTTAAATCTCCATTTAGTTTTATCGGATTAACAGATGATAAATACGTTATTGTCAAAGAAGCATCAAAGAATTCAAAAGATAGCTTTACAATGCCGTTGCCTAATGATAACGTAAATCATCCAAAACACTACACGCAAGGCGGTATTGAGTGTATAGATGCCTTAAAGGCTGCTACCGTGGGAAAAACAGGCATTGAAGCTGTCTGCGTTGCAAACATCATCAAATATTTATGGCGTTATGAAGAAAAGAACGGCGTAGAAGATTGCCTAAAAGCAAAGTGGTATCTTGACCGCCTTATCGAAGAACTTAAATAACAGAAGGGAGTAAGCGCATGGAAGATATGACTGTTAATGAAAATCAAAGCACGATAACCGTTCCGCTGGCGTATTTCGAAGAACTTATCGAACGTGTGGCAGAGCAGACCGCCAAAAAGACCTCAAAAAAGCTGTGTGATGATCTGTACAGCAAAGAAGCACAGCGGAGGGATTTCGACAAGCGACTGTATAACGTGCGCTTACTGTTAAAGAATTACAGAAGCCTTCAGGAACACGCTGCGTTAAAGACTAGCGAGATTGTCAATATCGACGATGAACAGATTTCGGCTATCGAGATTCTTGATTCGTTCCAAAACCTAAAGAGCATGGGAGCTAATGAGCTAAAGCTTGAAAGCATCATAAGCTCAACGATGCGAACCAAGGTGCTTATAAATTACATGGATGACATGATAGCACTTTACAAGCAGACCAGGTATAACAGCGGCAAGCAGGAAGATTTGCGCCGGGCAGATGTGCTTGACGTGCTGTTCCTTAAACCTTGTCCGCCGGAAGCTTATGTTACTGATATAGTAGCAAGTCTTGCGCAAAAATGGTCAGTAAGCGAAAGGCAGATATGGCGTGATACAAACGATGCTGTCGAGCAGCTAACCGCTCTGCTGTTTGGCGTAGATGGTGTAAACCTGCTGGAAGATAAAAAGCGCAGAAGGGCAGTTCGCCTTGCTGAAGAAAAAAATATTGAAAAATAATAAGAAAAACTCACCTTTTATAAAGAAAATTCTTTACAAAAGGTGAGTTTTATAGTATAATATAAGTGTAGGGAAGATAAGAAACCTACAAGAAAGGAAGTCGTAAAATGTTGGAAGAAAAGGTAAATGAATTAGTTAGTGAGTTTTGGACAAGAAAAAATGAAATGGAAGAATCCGTTGAAAGCGTAGGCTTGTATGTAGCCGAAAGCAATGATGAATATGTTACTGTTGCTGCTGAAGACATCGACGAACAAGCAGTCCTGTACTTAGGTCATGCAAATAAAACAATGTGGATTGAACGCATTGTGATTCTTGATGAAAATGGTTTTGAAAAGGAGGATTAAAAAATGACTTATCAAGAAAAGCAAGAAATGAAAAAGCTTGCTTGCAAATGTCTGGAAAAATACTTCGGCTTTGCTCCGGCGATGAAGCAAATTGTTCTGCTTGAAAGCGCAAGCAATGGAAATACAGTTGATTATCTTCTGTTCAGCATCGGCTATAACGGAAGAGAATTTCAGCTCAGAAGAAGCTTTACCTGGGGTAAAGATACAGTGGAATATAAATATTGCCGCTACGATGTTACCATGATTGAACAATAGAGAGGTTAAACGCTGATGACAGGAGCTTAAGCTCCTGTAAAGCTACCGGGCAGAAGGTTCAAAGTCCTTGCCAATAGCTTTAGAAAGGAAGTCGATTTTATGAACTATGCAATATTAATTAAAACCGTGGTTGATGCCAATGGCAAAACCAACTCTGTAGAGAAAGTACCAATGATGGAGGTATTCCCAACTATCTCCCTGGAATCTATGTACAAGCTTTGCGAATGCGAGCTTGTCGATATTAAGGATATGCCGCTTCAATTAGTAGAATTTGACGGCGAGCTTGGAATTATCCCGGCAGTCACCCTGGTGTTCGATGAAGAATTTCTTCTGAAGAACGAAAAGCCTGTAGCCAATGAGCTGGCAAGTGTTATTTATGGTTATGGCAGATTACATGACCAATGCTTGTGCGGTAACGTGCTGCTGTGCTACACAAACGAAGAAGGCGAATGTATGCCGTTCAGCGAGAGTGAAGCAAACGCCGTTGTAAAGTGTCTGGCGAGAATTAACAATCATATTGGAGATATGGAATTTAAAGTTCAAAAACCAATGATGAAATTTATGACATTTTAGGAGGGATAGATAATGTTGAAATACAAAAATTACTCAACCTTAATCAACGAACAGCAAAAGGAATACGAAAGCTTTACCAAAGATAAAATGTTCTTTGCTTTTACCGAAGAACAATTTAACGAAGGCATGAAAAGATTTGGTTTAGCTCCGGATGATACCGACAAGGTTTATCAAATCGGCTTCGGAGGATATATCCTTCGTGCCCAGGCAAAGGCTCATAATGAATTGGTAAAACGCCTGAACATCGAAAAGAAAGAGCACATGAAAGATTTCGACTTCTTGAAATCAGCCTTTCATTATGAACTTGCTAACCATGAGTTTTGTATAACTTATGAGCTTGACGATACGCTGGATGCTTTGCTTTTAACTTATGAGCAAATTAACGCTGATCCGGTTATGAAAAAAGCTTTACTTGAAGCAAAGAAAGAATATATTAAGAATTGTGAAGATTGGATGTGATTAATGTGAGAACAAGACAACTTATAAAGTACGCACTGATGCTGGAAACGCTTCCTCTTGCCGGAGATGAGTTCCATGAACTCATGGCAAATACAAAACGCCGCCAAAAGAGAATCGATGCACTGCGTGAAAAGCTTCTGATGCCAGCAAGTTGCTATCCCTACAAATCATTATAAATAGAAGAACCAGCGTACACCGAAAGGTGTGCGCTGGAAAAAAGATTGGAGTGAAAGTTATGTGTAAAGTAGCAAATAAAAGTTACAGAGAGTTATGCGAAGCATTGCTCGGTCAAGAAGCTTATAAGGTTTCCGAATTAACGGCGCAGAAATTGTATCGCCTGGAAGATACCGACGAGTTAAAAGCATATGGATTAGACGAGCAGGAAGCAAAAGTTTTCTTGTGTGGGGTAGAGTTAGGGAAAAGAGCTTTCACCGAAACCAAAGCTGAGGAAAAAAGATACTGCTGTGATCCGCATGATTTAGCTGAATTTATGATGCCGAAGTTGCGGTATCTGAATCATGAAGAGTTTTGGGTGATTGCAGCAGACAGCAAGAACAGAATTATTGAAGCAAGAGCTATACTGAAAGGAACGTTGACTAACTGTTATGTTCATCCTAGAGAGATTTTCAAGTATGCCATCATGAAAAATGCAGCTGCAATTTTTGTAGCACATAATCATCCTTCAGGTCTTGCAACACCTAGTGCTGACGATAAAAAGTTAACCAGGGATATTGTTAAAGCCGGGGCAATAATGGGAATACCTTGCTTAGATCATATTATTATAGGTGACGGCAGTTACTGCAGTTTTCAGGAAGATGAACAAATGTAAGGAGGAGTAATAAATGTTGCAGGGATTTGAGCAGTATTTTTTTAAAAAAGAACCTGAGCTTACTATATCGCAAAGTAGAGGGGTTTTCTTTAATGCTGGAACTGTACAGGCGTTAGGAAAATGTGAATATGTTCAAATATTTTTCAAAGACAGCGAAAGAGCGTTGCCTGACTTCTGTCTTGAGTTAACTCAATATACTTTAATCGAGAGTACCCCAAGATGCTCAAGAAGATATTGAAACTTACAATTTCTCCTGTGCAAAGCTCTAATTTAAACTCTTCTTTCCAATCTATCTGGCATTGTAAACCAGGCACTGTTTCAAATCGAACTGTTGCTGCTTTTACTTGTTCATCCTTCAGTTTATGAACATATCGTTTTATCTTCTTTCATTATTTCTAAAGCTTTTTTTCCATCTTCTGCTTCTAAAATTTTATATCCTTTAGCATTTAAAAAATCTTTAATAAGTTTTCTCATTCTTTCTTCATCATCTACAACTAGTATTGTAATATTATCCACAAATAATCCCTCCTATAATTTATAGTAATTATTATATAATATCT
>OQWM01000826.1_pt1 | contig 20701 bp, 11 predicted proteins | sample 1691531 | NCBI WGS metagenome assembly OQWM01 (sample SAMN03418257, study PRJEB22391) | human gut metagenome | biome: human-gut; feature: organic feature; material: feces | host: Homo sapiens | place: Tanzania | collected 2013-01
ATAGGGCGATAGCGTAGGCGTATGCGCGCAACGCAGTGAGCACATAGCCGTAGCCAAAGCCCGTATTGCCCGACGGGCAATAGGGCGTCAAAAGAGCCCGTATTGAGCGATAGCGAAATAGGGCGGCCAGAGCCTGTATTGAGCGCAACGCGCGAAATAGGGCGACCCGAGGTGGTACAGATATGTGTCGTTAGTGCGTCTGTGCGCGTTTTTCGTCGATGACTTCGTCGTAGTGCGTTTCGAGGACGCGGATGCGTTCTTGTAGGTCGTATTCGGTGGAGATTTTGTGTCGGGCGGCGATGCCCATGTTGCGTCGTAGTTCGTCGTTTTCGAGGAGTTGGATGATTTTTTGTGCGATTTGGTCGGGAGAGCGTTCGTCGACGAGGAAGCCCGTTTTGCCGTCGTCGATGATGCTTGGGATGCCGCCGTGTCGCGTGCCGATGACGGGGACGAAGCGGGCGCCGGCTTCTTTTGCGACGAGGATGCCGCTTTCGCGGTCGCCGTTTCGTGCGATGACGCTAGGGCAGAGGAGGATGTCGCTTTGCGTGATGCGTTCGAAGAGGGCGTCTTGTGGGATGGCGCCGAGGAATGAGACGTTGTTGGAGAGGTCGTTGCGTTCGACGTAACGGCGGCAGAGTGGGAGGAGTGGGCCGTCGCCGACGAGGGAGAGATGGAGGTCGAAAGTGCGGCCGTTTTGTGCATAATATTCGCGGACATTGGCGAATGCTTGCAGAGTATCGATGAAACCTTTCTTTTCGACGAATCTTCCGCATTGGATGAGATTTTTGCCCGTTCGCGGAGGTGCGGCGTCGAGTGCGGGGATTTTGACGCCGAGGCACCACGTTTTGACTTTTTCGGGGGGCGCGCCGAGTTCGACGAGGAGGTCGTGGAGCTCGTCGCTGGTGGCTAAGAAGCGGTCGATGCGATTGAGCATCCATCGGCTGAGGTACCAATAGCGCCAGAATTGCGGGTGGAAGCGGCGGGCGGTCATGAGAAGGGGGACGTCGTAGCCGTGGAAAGTGGTGACGAGTGGCAGATTGGTAGCGTTTGCGAATTGCATCGTATAGAGGCTGCCGGGGCCGAAATGCGCGGCGATGAGGTCGTAGTTGCCGCGTTTGAGTTGATATTGGCGGAATGGGCTGTAGAGGAAGATTCGGTAGAAGTGCTTCTCGATGGATCCGATGAGGGATTTGTCGAATTCGAAGACGCGATCGTAGGGGAAGCGGTCGGCGTTCATGCGGTTGATGGTGTAGACGTCGGCAATGTAGCGTTCGTGGTGCGTGACTTCGTCGTAGACGAAAGTTTGGGAATAGGGGCAGAAGTTCGTAGAAAATAAGGCTACTTTTCGTTTTTCAGACATAATAATCGTTGTTCAAGAGGTCATTTTAGTCGTCGACGATGTGCCATGTGGGGCATGGGGATGGCGCTCGAAGAACGCGGCCCGGAGCGGTCCAGAACTGGCGGTAATGTTGCGTCGCGGTTTTGTCGAACGGAATGCGTCGCTTTCGTGGTGGATACCAGAAGTAGAAAAAAAATGCGACCTTTAGGAGAGAAATTGCGTTTTGGGGGAATAATCACAGGTGGGGTAGGTGCTAACGATAATTGCCGCATTGAAGTTGTATCGAAGGTTGGGTCGCCTGTGTGGGGGAATGAGCGATAATGGCGAGTGTGTTTTGGGTTTGAAGAAAGGGAAGGCGTCAAAACTTGTACAATTATGGGATGTGTAGTACAAGACGGCGATATTTTGGCTTTTTGCGACCTAGAGCAAAGGGTCGATAGATCGTCGAAGTTTTAGGTGCGTCATGGATGCGGTTGCGACTGTAGCTGGGGCGCTTATATATGGTTCGTGTGTACGAATAGGGGATTAGCATGAGCGAAGAGATCAGGAATGAAGAAGGATTGAACCCTGAGAATGCCGAGGAGGCATCGACGACGGTTGAGGCCGCCGGTGTGGAAACGTCCGACTCATCCGAATCGGTAGAGTCATCGACGGCGGTAGAACCCGACGCGGTAGAGACATCGGACGACGTCGAAGCAGAAGAGAGCGACGAATCGGAATCGTCGTTGGATTCTGCCGAGGAAACGGCGCAAGTCGCAGACGAACCGCAGGCGTCGACGACGGAGCAAGTCGATTTATCGTCGATGGATTGGACGGAACGCGTCGATTATTATCGTGGTTTGGGCACGATCGACGGTTATGTCGAGGCTCTTCGCATCGTCGATTTCCACAACCCTGGCGATATTCAGTTGGCAGAGGTATGGGGCGAGATATTGAACGGCGATGGCGAAGTCGCCCGCGAGTTGTATGAGCGGTTGTCGCGCTTGGTGACGAGCTCGCCCGACGTCTGGAGTGGCATCATGGAGGCGCACAAGGTGGCGCTTGAGAATGCTTCTGAGGCGGGTAGTTTGGCGATATCGGAGACGATGGGCTGGATAGCGTGTTTCCGAACGCAGGAGATCGAAGAAGGAAAGGAACGCTTGAGCCATTTCGAATCGACGAAGAATGCGCAGATCGTGGAAGATTTGGCACTCGTTGCGACGGGGAATTGGCGCAAAGTGGAGCAGACGATCGAGGCGCAAGTTCGGGAAACGGAGTCGGACGAGACGTCGGTTGCGGTCGAAGTTGCGCATCGCGTTGCCGATTATGCATTGAGCGCTAAGGCACTCGATCGCGCCGTCGAAATGATGCGCAAGACGAGCCGTAAGGTAGCCGATAACGTGGGTTTGAAATGGCGTTTGGCGATTTTGAGCCGCGATCAGCAGAAATGGAATCAATACGTCGATGTTTTGTCGAAAGAGCTCGTCAATGCGGTCGATAAAGTCGAAGAAAAAGTCGACATTTATCAGGAAATGATACGCGTTTATCGCGATGAGACGAAGCAAGAGTCGATGGTCCTCAAGATGTATGAGGCGCTTTTGGCGGTTGCGCCGGGGAATAGAGCTGCGCTCGAGAGCTTGGTCGAGATTTACGAGAAGATGCGCCGCTGGCCCGAGCTCGTCAAATTGCTCGATACGCAAGCCGAAAACGGCAACGACGAGAAGAAAGTCGACTTTTATTATCGCATCGCGATGATTTATCTCGAAAAGATGAATCGCAAAGTCGATGCGGTGAAATACTTCGAGAACGTGTTGTCGGTTGAGCCTTTGCACGAGGCGTCGATCGAGGCGTTGAAAGTTTTGTATCCGGAGCGTCGAGATTGGGAAAAATTGCTCGACATTCATCGTCGGGAATTGCAGCGGATGGATTCGTTGCCCGATCAAATCGAATTGCTCAGAGAAATGGCCGATATTGCGAAGACGAAGATGCGCAATAATGGCGCGGCGATCGACGTTTGGAAAGACGTCTTGGAACGCGATCCGAACAATGCCGAAGCGATTTCGTCGTTGGAATCGCTCTACGAGAGCGAAAAGCGTTGGAGCGATTTGGCGGGCATTATGGAACATCGCATCGCCTTGACCGAAGATGCAGACGAGCAGTTCCAAGCGCTCCAGAAATTGGGTGCGTTGTATAGCGATAAGGCGAATGACAACGTCGATGCGATTGCGACGTGGCGTCGCGTTTTGGCGATCGATCCGACATACGCCAAGGGTATCGATGCACTGCGCAAGTTGCTCATCGAAGAGCGCGATTGGGCATCGCTTGAGGCGTATTATGCCGAAAACGACAATTTGCCCGAAGTCGTCAAATTGTTCGAACAATTGTCGAAGACGCTTAAAGACGACGAAGATAAGAAATCGGTGTTGTTGAGAGCGGCTCATGTCTATGCCAATTCGTTGGGCGATAGCGATCGCGCGATGACGACGTTGGAGAAGATTTTGACGATCGATGCGAACGATGCCGTCGCGGCCAAAGAACTCGTGAGCTACTATGAGAATCGCTCGAAATACGAAGATTTGGCTAAGATGTTGGAGATTCTCTATAATAGTAGCGAAGACATCGAAGAGCGTTCGGCTTATGGCTTGCGTTTAGCAAAATTATTCGAGACGAAGTTGGCGAACGACGATCAAGCTTATGCTTGGTATATGAAAGTCGTGAGCGACAACATTCGCTATGAACAGGCATACGATGGATTGGTTCGCAGCTCGGGCAAGACGGGGAATGCCGACAAGGTCGTCGCATTGTTCCGCAGTGAACTCGATAAGACAGACGATGTGGCGTTTAAGCGCGAACTCAATTATCGCATTGGTTGTTTGTGCTTGGAATACCTCGATAAAGCGGCCGAGGCGCAGAAGATATTTGAATCGTTGCTCGCCGATGATCCCGAAGATATCCGAGCGCTCGGTGCCTTGGAGAGCATTTTGGAACGCGAGGGCAGATTTAACGAGTTGCTCGAAGTCAACGAGCGTCGCATGAAACTCGCCAAATCGCCCGCCGAGCTCGCCGAAACGCTTTTGAGCGGAGCGCGTATCCACGAGAATCACTTGAACGACAAGGCGGGCGCCATTGAGTCGTATGAGCGCGTCTGCGAGCTGTTGCCCGAAGATGGTCGTCCACTCGTCGAATTGCATCGCTTGTATGCCGAGACGGAATCGTATGAAGATTTGGCTCGCGTGATCGAGAAACAGCTCGAATTATTGGGCGTTGGCAATGCGTTTACGGAGTCGCGCGAAGAAACCGAGCAGAACGAAGAAGGCATGGTAGGCATCGTCTATGGTGCCAAATTGGTGCGCGAAGACGACGTCGCCTTGTGGGTTGATCGTAGCGTTTCGGGGATCGACCCAGAAGAAGCGATAGCGCTTTGGTTTGAGTTGGGCGAAGTCTATCGCTTGCATTTGTCGGAATACGACGCAAGCGTCGACTGCTACGATAATATATTGTTGATCGATATCGCGCACGAGGGTGCGATAGCTGGGCTTGAGGCGTTGCTCGAAGCAGAAGTTCGCGTCGATACAGTGGCGCGTGCTTTGTCGAAAGTTTATGCGACGCAAGAGAAATATCCCGAATTAAAATCGGTATTGGTCCGCTTGGGCGATGTTTTGCCCAATGTTGCCGATAAATTGAGCTATTACGTTTGCGCATCGCAGATTTGTAGCGAATATTTGGAAGATGGCACAGGGGCAATCGATTGCTTGGCAAGGGCGATGATGAGTGCTCCGGCGAGCGAAATCGTCAAGCAAGTGTTGATGGATTTGGCACAGCGCTATGAGGCATGGCAAAAAGTCATCGAAATCTTCGAAGGCGTAGCCAAATCGATATCGCGCGAAGAGAACCCCGAATTGTTGACGCAGTATGCGCTCGAATTGAGTAGCCTTTGGGAGACGCAGCTCGATAACCGCGACAAGGCCATCGAATATGGTCGCCTCGGGCTCGAAGTGGGTGGTGCGGATCAGGAGGTGTTGAATTACCTCAAAGAGACGTTTATTCGCTTGGAATCGTGGGAAGACGTGATTGGCGTTTTGCATGCGGAAGCGAAATTGACCGAAGACGACGAAGTTTTACTCGGGATCAACATGCAAATTGCATCGATCCAAGAGGCGTCGTTGGGCGATAATGCAGGCGCCATCGATACGATGCTCGAAGTTCTCGAGAAGCACCCCGAGAATACCGATGCGATGGAATCGCTCGATCGTCTCTATGTGGCGTGTGAACGCTGGGAAGAGGCGGTAGCCAATTGCGAACGTCGATTGGAACTCGTCGAGGATCAAGCGGCGCGCGATGAAATCGAATGCCACATGGCATCGATATTGAGCGAGCATTTGAACGAGTCGGATCGCGCATTTGAGATTTATAGCAATATCTTGGCGCATGATCCGTCGCACGAAATGGCGATAAGCGGTTTAGAAGTGATGCTCGAAAAAGGCGAGGGTGCGATTGTCGAGCAGATAGCCGAGATATTGTTGCCGATTTACGATGCGAACGATGCGTGGCAACGTCGTTGCTGGACCGATGAGCAGCTTTTGCGGGTCATCGTCGAGCCCGAGCGTCGCCGCGACATTTTGCACGAAGAGGCGATGCTCTATGAGCAACGCGGCGAAGAGCACGAAAAAGCTTATGAAGCTTATGCCCGTAGCTTGAAAGAAGACTTGCGTAGCCAAGAGACGATCGAACAGTTGTTTAATTATGCCGATGTATTGGGCAAATGGGACGAACTCGTCGGCGTGATGAACGAGGCGACAGTCGACGCCGATGACGTCGAAGCGGCAAAGAACATCAAGTGCATGGTGGCGTCGATTTATCGCGAACACTTGGAAAACCTCGATGCCGCGATAGCGACGTATGTCGAGATTCGCGAAAAAGACCCCGAAGATCTCGAGATTTTGAACGCGCTCGAAGAGTTGTATCGCGAGAAAGAGGCGTGGACAGAGCTCGCCGAAGTTTTGACGGCCAAATCGAAACTCGTCGAAATGCCCGAGGAGCGCAAAGCATTGCTCTTCCAAGCGGCTTCGATTCACGAAGAGATCTTGGGCGATGTCGATGCAGCGATAGCCATTCATGCCGATATTTTGGCCGATGAAGCAGGCGAGCCGACGGCATTGGATTGTTTGGAACGGTTGTATTTGGGGAAAGAAGATTGGGCCGAATTGCTCAACGTCTATACGGCGAAGCTTGAGAACGTCGAAGACGATGCGTCGCGCGTCGATTTGCTCTTCAAGATGGGCGTTTTGCAAGAGACGAAGCTCGAAGACAACGTCGGAGCTATTGAGACGTATCAGCGCATTCTCGATATCGAGGCGACGAATGCAGAGGCGCTCGAGGCACTCGATCGACTCTATTTGGCGACGAATGACATGACGAATTTGCTCGACATCTTAGAGCGCCGCGAGGCGATCGAAACAGATGAAGAAGCGCGCGTCGTGTTCAAATTCCGCCAGGCCGAGTGCTGGTATCGCAATATGGACGATTGTTCGCGAGCCATCGGAGTCTACAAAGATGTGTTGGAAATGGCACCGGACCATGCTCAGAGCATTGCTTCGTTAGAAGAGATCGTTGCTTTGGGTGGTGAAGTTGCCGTCGAAGCGGCAAAAGTCCTCGTTCCCGTCTACCACAACTTGGCTCGTTGGGAAGAGCTCGTCAAAGTCTACGAAGTTCTCGTGACGGGTTGCGACGACAACGAAGAGGCGATCAATCTGTTGGGAACGATCGGCATCGTCGAAGAAGAAATGCTCGAGAACCCGAAAGCATCGCTCGATGCCTGGTTTAGAGCTTTGTCGCGCGATGTGACGCGTGACGAGTCGTGGCAGAAAGTCGAATCGTTGGCAGAGCTTTGCGATTGCTGGTCTGATCTCGTCGCGAAATTGAACGATCTCATCGCCGATTTGGGCAGTGATTCGATGTCGGCGATCATCGTCGCCAAACACGAAGCACTCGTCTATGAAGAAAAACTCGGGGCGCCCGATAAGGCTATCGAAGCGTATCGCAAGATATTGGAATTGGATTCCAACGATGTCGACGCCATTCGTGGACTCGATCGCCTCTACGAGGTGACCGAACAGTGGCAAGAATTGGCAGAAATCTTGCGCACCGAAATCGATATGGCCGAAACCGACGAGGAGCGCTTGGGAAGCTACTATCGCATGGGTGCGGTCCAAGAAATGTATTTGGGCAACTACGACGAAGCGATAGCGAGTTACAACGAGATGCACATGATCGTGCCGGGGCAACCCGAGGCGATCGAATCGCTGTATCGCATGTTTACGGCGGGTCATGGATGTGCACAAATCGCCGAGATTCTCGAGGCGTATTATCGCGATAACGAAGCTTGGGAAGAGCTCGTCAACCTCGATTTGCAATTCGTCGATCACATCGAAGATCACAACGATCGCTACGATAAATTCATCGAAATTGCCGACGTCTATCTTAACCAGCTCAGCCTCATCGCCGAGGGATTGGCGATATATGGTCGTGCCCTTTGCGAACGTCCGGGCGACGAACTCTGCTTGTCGAAGATCGACGAATTGAGCGAAATCATCCAAGATTGGACGCATAACGCCGAATACTACAGCAATGCGATTGCGGCTTGCGACGACGATTTGATCAAGCAAGACCTTACGCTTCGCATGGCGCAGACCTACGATCACCATTTGGAAGACTACGAGAATGCCGAAAAATGCTACTTAGGCGTGCTCGGATTCGACGCGGAACATTTGGAGAGCTTGGAAGCCCTCGATCGCATTTATTTGGCTCAAGAGCGTTGGACCGATTTGGTGGCGATCATTCGCCGCGAAATCCCGGTCGTCGATTCCGACGATCAACGCATCATGCTCTATATGCGTTTGGGCGCCGTTCTCAACGATAGTTTGGGCGATGGCGATGCGGCAATTGCTGCCTACGACGAAATTCTCAACCTCGATCCGGGGTATTGGGATGCGTTGTTGTCGCTAGAGGCGATTTACCAAGCTCGCGAAGATTGGCAATCGCTCGACGAAGTCTACGATAAAGAGGCGGCGGCGAGCCAAGACGATCAACAGCGCGTGGAGCTCTGGGGCAAACGTGCACAACTCAATAGCGAGATATTGGGCAAGACCGACGATGCCATCGATTTGTGGTATCAGGTACTCGACGTCTTGGGCGACAATTTGATTGCACTCCAAAACCTCGAAGTCTTGTTTGAACGTTGTGAACGCTGGACCGACGTCGCCGAAGTCGTCGAGCGACAAGTTCCGCTCGCCGCCGAAGACGTCGACTTGCACTTGGAAACGTATCGCAAACTCGGTCGCATTTATCGCGATAAACTCGAAGATAACGAGCGGTCGCTCGATTACTGGCGCAATGCGCACGACGTCGTTCCGACCGATCTCGAGACATTGCGTGCCATCGAAGCACTCGACGAAGTCCTCGACAATCCCGATGATTTGGCGGAGATCTTGCGAGAAATCCTCCAAAGCAATCAACTCAATCTCGAAGATCAGCTCGCTTGCGCCGTGAAATTGGCGGGCGTGCTCGATAACTTGGGGCGCGTCGACGATACGATCAACATTTGGCTCTATGTCGTTCAGCTCGATGCGACGCATGCTCAGGCGCTCAACGAATTGGAACGCTTGTATGAAAGCGAAGGTCGCTGGGAAGACGTCGTCAATACGCTTCATGCGAAGATCGATAATGCCGACGATCTCGAGACGAAAGTCGCGCTCTACAAGCAAATTGCGGGGATCTGGGAGCTCCAAGTTGCCGATATCGACCAGGCGGCGGCGGCGTATCAAGCGATTCTCGATCTCGACGCATCGCGTCACGACGTCTTTGCCACGCTTGAAGAGCTCTATATGAATCACGAACGCTGGCAAGAGTTGCTCAGCGCTTATGTTGAACGCGCCGATATCGTCGACGATGCAGCGTTGCGCTTGAGCTTGCTCGAACGCGGTGCGAAGATCGCCGAAGAAAAACTCCAACAGCCGCAAATGGCGTTTGTCGTGCTCCAATCGGCGATTGCCGAAAACTGGAAAAACGCCGACTTTATGGCGGAATTGCAACGACTCGCCGAAGCGACGGGATCGTGGGGCGAACTCGTCGGACAGTTCGAAGGCATGATCGCCCAAGCGACATCGCCTGCCGACGTCTTGGCATTGCACAATATCGTCGCTCGCTGGTACTTCCACCACCTCAACGATAACGAGGCGTCGTGGAATCACTTCGCCTTTGTCCTCGATCAAGATCCGAAGAACCTCGATGCCTTGGCCGCCATGACCGAGATCTATTGGAGACTCGGAAACTGGGATGAACTCGTCAATATCTTGTCGAAACGCCTCGAGTTGACAACGGTTACCGACGATCGCGTCTCGCTCTATATGGAATTGGGCAAGGTCTTCGAAGAGAAGATCGGCGACGTCGGTCAGGCGATCGAATGCTATATTCAGGCGTTTAAGCTCTCGGAAGATCGCCTCGACGTCATGAAAGAGTTGGCGCGTATCTACGAGATGGCAGAGCAATGGAGCGAACTCATCGACATTCTCGAACGCGAGATGGCAGTCCTCGACGACGTCGAGGAGAAGATCGCCGTTCGGTTTAGAATTGGTACGATTTGGGAGAACATGCTCCAGAATAACGAGAAGGCCGCGGCTTCGTATGCCGAGGTCGTCGCGATGGATGAGACGCATGCCGAAGCACTCGTCGCTTTGGAACGCCTCGATATCGCGCTCGAACGCTGGACCGATTTGCTCAAAGTCTACGAATATCAGCTCGCCGCATTCCAAGAGCCTGAACAACACGTCTCGATCTATACGAAGGTTTCGCAGGTCTACGAACACCACCTCAACGACATCGAAAATGCGATCGCCAGTATGACGCAAGTCATGCTCATCGATCCGTCGTATGCTCCGGCATTCGTCGAATTGGAACGCATGTATAAGATCGTCGAACGCTGGCAAGACTTCATCGATATCGTCAATTCGCATATCGGCATTTTGTCGAATCCAGCCGATCACGTCGAATTGTATCGCGATTTGGGCGTCGTCTATCGCGACAAGCTCCAAGATGCGTATCATGCGATTGAATCGTTCCAAGCAATTATCGGAATCGTTCCGAGCGATGTGGCTGCGCTCTATGCTTTGGCCGATCTCTATGAGCATTGCGAAGACTACATTAGCGCGATCGACTACTTGGGACGCGTCATCGATTGCATTTCCGATATGCAAGAGGCGGTTGCGGTTCACTTCCGCATCGGTACGATCTACGACAAAAACTTGGAAGACGATCAGAATGCCGAAGAGCGCTACAAAATCTGCCTCGATATCGATGCGTCTTATATGCCAGCTATCGATGCACTCGCGGCGATGTATCAACGCCATGAAGATTGGAACAGCCTCATTCGCATTTTGAAGCAGAAAGTCGAATTTACGCGCGAACTCGATGCAAAAGCGCAAATCAATTGCATGCTAGGCGATGTTTCGTTGCATAAAATTGACGATTCACTCAATGCTTATGCGTACTACAACGAAGCGTTGACGCTTCAACCGGGTTGTGTTGCCGCCGCTTGGCCTTTGGCCGAGAAATACCTCGAAGAAAAGGCTTATGCGCGAGCTCTCGTTCTCTACGAAATCGTCATCAATGGCGTGGCGTTTACCGAAGATGCAGCTCAGCTCTATGTCCTCAATTACAAAGCGGGTTACTGCTGCCAGAATTTGATGCAGCACGAAAAAGCACTCGAATTCTACCGTGCATCGTATGAGCTCAACCAAGACTTCTCGCCGACGCTCATGGGCATGGGCGAAGAATTGCTCGAAGCGAAAGACTACGAACGTGCCTACAACATGTTCCAAGTCTTGCTCGAGAAATTCGCCGACGATTTGCAACCCGCCGATCACATCCAAATCTACTACAACTGCGCCGTGGCGAAGAAAGCGTTGGGCGAACTGGGGCTCGCGCGCCAGCTCCTAGAACGCATCCTCGAAGCCGATGGATCGCAGACGAAGTCGCTCGAACTCATCATCGAAGTTTGCGACGAAATGGAAGATTGGGAAGCGCTCGTCTACTACATGAATATCCTCGTCGAACGCATCGAAGATAAGAACTTGAAATTTGCCAAGTTGATGGAAATTGCCAAGATTTACAGCGAGAAAATTGGCGATCCAGAACGTCAAATCGAAACGTATTATCGTGCGCTCGAAGTACTCCCGAATTCTCGCATCGTCCTCAACGAATTGCTCGCCATTTACCACGCGACAGCGCAATGGGAAAACGCGATCTCGATTATGGAGAAATTGTGCGAGAATGAAGAAAACGACGAGAAGGTGGCGGAATTCTACTATGCGATTGCCGTTATCTATCGCGACGAGCTCCAAGACGACGTCAAAGCGGTCGAATACTTCAACAAGACGCTCGATTTGAACGTGAGCAAATTGCGCGCCTTCGAGTCGATCGACAAGATCTTGACGGCTTCGCGCGATTGGGAAACGCTCGAGAGCAACTACAAGGCGATGATTCAACGCGTCAAAGGCGAAGACCCCGACGCCTTCCGCGATACGTTGAAATTGTTGTGGTACGGCTTGGGCGAAATCTATCGCTCGCGTCTCAATGAATGGGATAACGCCATTGCAGCGTTCCAGCAAGCGAGCCTCATCGATCCGAACGATGAGAAATTGCACAATATCTTGGCTGAACTCTACATCCGCATGCCCGATCATACCGACGAAGCGATCGAAGAAACGCGCACGCTCATTCGCCTCCAAGGCAACAATATGAACCGTGAGCAAGAGCTCAAATTCTATCGACAGCTCTATTTCTTGTACTATCGCTCCGAACAGTACGACAAAGCATGGTGTATTACCGATATCACGTGCGCAAAACAGCTCGCTCGCGAAGACGAAGTTGCACATCACGAAAGTGGTTTGGGCGATTTCCTCTACAATACCGATGTCCAGCGCCTAACGGCAGAAGATTGCACGAATCTCCTCACGCACCCGACGATTCGCGGTTCGGAGCTGACGCGCTTCTTCATGCAGTGCCGCAAATTCCTCTCCGAGGCGTTTGCCCATAGAAAGGATCAAGATGCTGGTATCGAAAAGCGTAGCAAGAAACGCGACATCGTACAGACGATGGCGGAAACGCCGTTCGTTCGCGATTATAGCCGTATCGCTTGGATGCTCGGCGTGATGCCGGCGCCCGAAGTCTACGTCAGCCCAGTTCTCGATCACGGTATGCGCATCGCTAACGTCAACTACAACGCGTTTATCGTGGCGCAACGCATGCTCTCTGGCATGGATACGCACGCTTTGAGATTTATCCTCGCGCGTAACCTCCACATGTTCCAATCGTACTTCATGTCGGGATTCGGTTGGCGTTCGGCCGATTTGAAGGCGGTTCTCGAGGCTTCGATTTGCTTCTTCCGAGGCGTCAGACAAGTCAATAATGGTCTTGGAATGGCCATTATCAACACGTTTACGCGATTGGATGTGGCATCGAGACAACAAATCGAGCAGTCGTTGCGTCAGATCGAGATCAATAAGCAACCGATTAACACGTCGTTGTGGCTCAAGGGCGTCGACTTTACGTGTGACCGCGTCGGTTTGCTCATGAGCGGCGACTTCGAAATGGCTTGTGCCTGCATCCGCGAAAGCGATAAGGCCATCGGCGTTTCGAAACTCACGAACGACGAACGCATCGAAGAACTCACGCGCTTTGCATTGAGCGATGAGTACTTCCAATTGCGAGTCAATCTCGGATTGAATTGCTTCTAGTCGATGTGCCATAGGCACCAAAAATGCACGGCGTATGCGCACAAGGGCGAAAGCCCGAGCACATAGCCGTGCAAAGTGCCCGTATTGAGCCCAAAGGGCGAAATAGGGCACCAAAAGCCCGTATTGCCGCAGGCAATAGGGCGTTAAAAAAACGCCAAAACTCGCCAAAGCATTGAACCATGAACAAGGCAGCGGCATGTCGTTTTTGAACGACAGATGCATATCAAAACCGAAACACAAGATTTCTATATTGATCTGGTTTTTAATCATTTTATATTAAAATGTTTTGTTCTGATTGATTTAAAAACGGGGGTACTTAAGCACAAAGACATTGGCCAAATGTATATGTGTGTTAGAATATTTCATGACACTGGGAAGGCGGATGACGACAACCCGACGGTTGGCATTGTCAAATACAAACTCGTGTTGCCTGTCGAAGATGAACTTTCGGAAGAATTCACGCATAGAAACGCATTTTGCGTCGGATTTGCGCCGGGCGATGATGGTGAGAGAAAAAGAAAAAGCGTTGTGTGCTCTTGACGACGTGGAGATCGTGTTTGAATTGACCATGCAATGCCTCCAATTGGACGAATTGGGATTGCAAAACGACAACGAAACTTCGCAAGAAAAATGCGCAACATAAAGGAGACTATTATGTCGAAAAAATATGTCATCGTCGGTGGAGTAGCTGGTGGAGCGAGTGCGGCGACGCGTCTACGTCGTCTCGAAGAGGATGCCGAAATCGTGTTAATCGAGCGTTCGCCGTACGTCTCGTTTGCGAATTGCGGCTTGCCCTATTACTTGGGGGGCGCGATTGAGAACCGATCGCAGCTGTTGGTGCAGACGCCGCAGTCGATGCAGACGCGGTTTCGCATCGACGTGCGCGTCGAGAGTGAGGTCGTAAGCGTCGATGCGGCACGACACGTCGTGCGCATTCGCCACGATGGCAAAGAATACGAAGAATCGTTCGATAAGTTGTTATTGTCGCCAGGGGCTCGCCCCGTGCGTCCGACAATTGCTGGGATCGACGATAAGCGCGTTCTGACGCTGCGCAATTTGGACGACGTCGACGCCATTCGCCATGCGATGAAATCGCAATTGCGCGGAGATAAGGTCATCGTCGTCGGCGGTGGGTTTATCGGCGTAGAAATCGCCGAGAACCTCAAAAAAGCGGGCCTGGATGTGATGTTGATCGAGGCGGCACGCCAAGTTTTGGCGCCTTTCGACGAAGATATAGCGTCGTTTGCTGAATTTGCGCTTCTCGAACGCGGCGTGAAGTTGCAGCTCGGGTCGGGCGTGAAGGGATTTGAGCCGATTTGCGATGACCATGGCGAGCAGGTCGGGATCCGGACGCGTTTAATGGATTGCCGATATGTCGATTCGGATTTCGTCGTGTTGGCGATAGGCGTTGCGCCCGATACGGCATTCTTAAAAGATAGTGGTGTGGCACTCGACGAACGCGGTTATATCGTCGTCGACGACGAGCTCCGCACGAGTGCACCGGATGTTTATGCCGTCGGGGATGCGATTCGCTTGTTCCGACAAGGCGATAAAAAGCCCATGTCGCTAGCTTTGGCAGGGCCTGCCAATCATCAAGGGCGCACCGTTGCCGGCAATATGACGGGGAAACACACAAAACAGCGCGGTTTTATCGGGTCATCGATAGTCAAAGTCTTCGACACCGTGCTCGCTGCGACAGGGTTGAACGAAAAGACGCTCACTGCCGAATCGCGCGATTATGACGTCGTCATTGCGCATCCACTTTCGCATGCGGGGTATTACCCCGGGGCTCAGCAAATGGTGCTCAAACTCATCTTTGGCAAAGATGGCAAAGTGTTGGGTGCGCAAGCCGCCGGCGGTGAAGGCGTCGATAAACGCATCGACGTCGTCGCAACGGCCATCTCGATGGGGGCAACGGTTTCGGATTTGACCGATCTAGAATTGTGCTATGCACCGCCATTTAACGCGGCTAAAGACCCCGTCAATATGGTGGGATATATGGCCGAAAACGTGCTCGACGGTTTGTCGACGCCGATTCGCCAGAATGCTTGGCGTCATGCCGTCCGCGATGGCGCACTATTGCTCGACGTGCGCACGCCAGGCGAATTTGCCAACGGTCACCTCGAGGGCGCAACGAATATGCCACTCGATTCGCTTCGTGCACACTTGTCTAGCCTCGATAAAACTCGCCCCATCGTCGTCTATTGTCAAGTCGGTTTGCGCGGATACCTCGCCGAGCGCATTCTCAAACAAGCCGGTTGCACCGTTTCCAACCTCATCGGCGGTTACCGCCTCGCCGCAGTTATCGACCGCGTCCAAGCTAGCCTCGATGTTTCGGGGGCGCGAAAAATAGATGAATAGAATCCCGCGAGATTAAGTTATAGGGGACTGTGGGCACCGATGGCCCATGGGACTCTATGAAGTCATGAGTTTCCTATCCCCATTGATGGGGATAGGACGAATGGAGCAGATTAACGTTCAGTGTGACTCTCGCTGGGCTCTAGCGTAATCGAATGAGGCGTGATCGTCAAAACCATGCACTGTCGGTCGACAAGCGTGACTTGTTTTGAAATGTAAAATGTTATTGTGGTTTTATCGCTTTTTTTCTCAAATACAGGCATATAATTATTGAATTCAAATGTATCTGGGAGGAGCGAAGATCCTTCAACATTCCACATCTTTTTCGATTTTATTACTGTTGCAACCTGTGCGATATCATCGATCGAGACGAGTCGTTCTTGCGCATCTATATCCGCATAGTGGTCAACGCGAGCGAGCAAGCGATCAAACAAAGGACGTGCGGCTTCGAAATCTTCAGCGGCAACGACTCTACGATTGGCCATATCAACGAGAAAAGTCACGTCTTCGGGTTCTTCGTCAAGAATAGACAAATCGGGATCGCGTTTAGGTCGAAAAGTCAGTATAAACCAATGCCCGTATCGTTTAGAATTATTCACTAAGACGAACGATGCTGGTATATCGTGCACGAGACTAGCGGCATCTTGGTAGTCATCGGCTTTATCGGGGTCCATAAACATATATTCCCAATCTATTTCGCTGTCTTGAGAAAGATGGAGAGCAAGCCCACATTGAGTTTTCTCTTGTTCAATGTCATTCGTCATAGGTATAACTCCCGAAGATTCTCCTTTCTTTGTGACACGACAACATCCGAATATCGTCACACCGGCTAGAGCAATTGCCAAGATTACGAATGCATAAGACATATTCACGTTACAATCCATCGGTGCGCTTAACGGAGAATAATCACAAAGAAGAACAGCAGAAGCAAGAGCCAACGACGCATTATGACCGATTGGAACACAAATATCACGGTACTTTTGACGAAATTGCGTTTTTTAATTTCGTCGTCGGATGTCGATCTCATCGGCGGTAAAAACAGATTGACGGGAAAATCAGGGTATTTGAAGAATCTGCAGTTATACTTGTAAATGTAACAGAAAACAACAGTGCAGCAGGAGAGTAAAATTAAAGGTCGGGTTGATAACATGAAAAACATACGCCTAAAACTTAATAACAATGAGGGCAAGACGGAGGTGGCAATCCGTGCTGCCTTTAAAGCGGTGCAGGAGGGAAAACAGGTAGTCTATTTAGTGCCGACCACAATCCTGGCGCAGCAGCATTATAATACCTTTGCCCAGCGGATGAAAGATTTCCCGGTGAGAGTAGATTTGCTTTGCCGTTTCCGCAGCCCAAAAGAGCAGAAGAAAACCATCGAAGATTTGAAAAAAGGCATGGTGGATATTATTATCGGAACCCACAGAGTGCTTTCTGAGGATGTGAAATTTAAGGATTTAGGACTTCTCATTATCGATGAGGAGCAGCGTTTTGGTGTGGCTCATAAAGAGAAAATCAAGCAGATGAAAAAGGATGTGGATGTGCTGACTTTAACGGCAACACCAATTCCAAGGACATTGCATATGAGCCTTATCGGAATCCGTGACATGAGCGTTTTAGAGGAGCCGCCGATGGATCGTGTGGCAATCCAGACTTATGTCATGGAATATAATGAAGAAATGGTGCGGGAGGCAATCTGCCGGGAATTAGCAAGAGACGGACAGGTTTATTATGTATTTAACCGGGTAAACCAGATTGCAGAGATGGCAGCGAAAATTTCAGAACTGGTGCCGGATGCCAATGTAGCATTTGCCCACGGACAGATGAAGGAACGGGAACTTGAGGATATTATGTATCAGTTTATCAATGGAGAGATTGATGTGCTGGTATCCACAACGATTATCGAGACGGGGCTTGATATTTCCAATGTAAATACCATGATTATTCATGATGCGGATAATATGGGACTGTCACAGCTCTATCAGCTTCGCGGAAGAGTAGGGCGTTCCAACCGGACGGCATATGCGTTCTTAATGTACCGCCGGGATAAGATGTTAAAAGAAATCGCAGAGAAACGTCTGGCTGCAATCAAGGAATACACAGACCTTGGAAGCGGCTTTAAGATTGCCATGCGGGATTTGGAAATTCGTGGAGCCGGAAACCTGCTGGGTGCGCAGCAGAGCGGACACATGGAGGCAGTCGGTTATGACCTTTACTGCAAGATGCTCAATGAAGCAGTCAAGCAGGAAAAGGGAATTGAAGTGGAAGAAAGCTTCGATACAACAGTGGATGTGGAAATGGATGCATTTATTCCACCGGCGTATATACCAAACGAGACACAGAAGCTGGATATTTATAAACGAATTGCAGCCATTGAAAATGATTCAGAAAGTGATGAGATGCTTGATGAGCTGACAGACCGTTTTGGAGATCCACCAAAATCAGTGACAAACCTTCTTTCCATTGCATTGATAAAAGTGCTGGCGCATCAGGCGTATATGAAGGAAGTGGTAGAGCGTGGCAATACAGTGCGCTTTGTCATGTATGAAAAAGCTGCGGTGAATCCGGCGAAAATACCGGAGCTTCTGGCAAAATATGATCATGCGTTGAAATTTATACCGGATCAGAAAGGACCGTATTTTGTGCTGAACCGGGGAACCAACAGCCGGACAGTATCAGGCAGCAGTATCGACTATATCCGCCAGTTTGTGTTGGATGTGCAGACGATTCTGGTAGAAAAAACCATAAAAAAGGATGTTTAACCGCATAAAAATCTTGCGGCATGTACGAAAAAGCACTATAATAGAACGATGATAAATATTTTGGAGGAACGTGATATGAGATTTAAGAAATTCACAGCACTTGCATTGGCAGTTGTTACTGCAGCTTCCGTAGCTATGACAGGATGTGGCAACAGAATTGATGAAGATGCAGTTGTTGCTACATTAGGAGATAAAGAGATTTCACTTGGACTTGCCAACTTTATGGCACAGTATACAGCAGTATCCTATGACAGCTATATTACCATGGGATATGCCCAGGAAAATATGTGGTCACAGGATTTATCCGGAAACGGTAAGACTATGCAGGATAATGTAAAAGACGGAATCCTGACACAGATTCAGACCAATTATCTCTTAGAAGACCATATGAAAGACTATGGTGTGGAAATAACCGATGAGGAGCTTTCTGATATTGATACTGCAGCACAGCAGTTCATGGATGATAACAGCAAGGAAGCAATCAAGACCATGGGTGCCAGGAAAGAATATGTAGCAGAAATGCTTCGACTGAACCTGATTCAGAAGAAGATGTATAATGCAATCATTGCAACTGCAGATACCGAAGTTTCTGATGAAGAAGCAGCACAAAGAACCTTCAGTTATATCAAGGTTTCTACCGAGGCACATTATGATGACAGCCAGAATTATGTAGAATATACCGATGATGAGAAGGCAGAATTAGAGAAAACGGCAGAAAAGATTGCAGAAGAAGCAAAGGATGATTTTGACGCAGCAGCAACGGATAACGGATATACCGTAAGCACCTATTCATACGGCAGTGATGAAATCGGTGAGGATGGAACAGCAACCGGAAGCATGGATGCATCCATTATTACAGCAGCAGATGCGTTAAAAGAGGGAGAAGTATCTTCCCTTATTTCCGTAGATGGAAAAGGATATTATGTTATCCGCTTAGACAGCGAATTTGACCGTGATGCAACAGACAAAGAGAAAGAAACAATTGTTTCCCAGCGTCAGTCCGATAAATATACTGAAGTATGCGACAGCTACAAGGAAGAAAAAGAATGGACGGTAAATGATGATGTATGGGCAACTGTTAACATTGATAAGCTCTATACCATCAAGAAAACAGATACAGAAACAGAATCTGTAAGTGAGACAGAGACAGCATCAGAAGCAGCAACAGAATAATTGCAGAAATTATAAAGTGACAAGAACATAGAGAAGCAGAAAATTTATTTTTCTGCTTCTTTTCTATCACATAGATACAGGAGTATGGAATGAAAGACAATATCGTATTAATCGGAATGCCGGGAGTAGGAAAAAGTACCGTAGGTGTCGTATTGGCGAAGGCATTAGGCTATAATTTTGTGGATGCAGATTTAGTCATCCAGCAGCAGACCGGAAAGCTTTTGTGTGAGCTGATTGCAGAGCATGGAACAGAAGGTTTCCTTGAGATTGAGGATGAGGTAAACAGCAGCATAGAAGGACATAAAGCAGTCATTGCCACAGGAGGCAGTGCAGTATATTGTGCAAAAGCCATGGAGCATTATAAAGAAATTGCAACCGTACTTTATCTGAGTGTATCTTATGAGACATTAGAAGAGCGTCTTGGTGATTTGAAAAACCGCGGTGTAGTATTAAAAGATGGACAGACCCTGAAAGATTTGTATGATGAGAGAACGGCGTATTATGAAAAATATGCAGATGTAACAGTAAACGAAGAGGGATTGTCTATTCGTGAAACAATCGATGTGGTAAAAGAAAAACTCGGGATGGAATAAAAGATGCAGATACCAAGGAAGGCGCAGGAACCTGTGAAGATGCAGGAATCAGATAAAATGCAGAAGTCAGATAAGATGCTGGAACAGAAAAAGAAATCAACAACTTTAAATAGAATAAGAAAAGTCGATAAAAAGATTCGTATCCGCATGTGGGCAGCAGGCATATTTTTCACCTGTCTGGTACTGGTGGCACTTTTACAGAAATTTTCATTGGGACAGAATTATTTTGTGGTAACCGTAAATAATAAAGTGGTAGGCTGTGTCAGCAGCAAGACAGATGTGGAAAAGGCAGTACATGAAAGCCGGCGGCAGAACTTCCTTCATTCTTATTGACGGCGGATCATAAAAGCTGATTACTGCCGTGTTTTGGGGAAAGCCGTCCTTCAAAAGGACTTCGGCAACCTTTCTCGAACAAATGTTAATATTCATTCTCGCAATACTCCTTTGCGTAGATTTCCATCATCTTTTTTATGGCTTTGTCATAGTCCTCGTAATAAGACATATCGGCCTCAAGCGGCGAATTGTGAACCGCTTGCACAATAAGTATTGCACAAACGGTGCGCCTTTTTCGGTACATATATTGTTCTATACTGTAATCACTCCGAATAAGAAGAAATCTAAAGAATGTGATTTATATGAACAGTTCCGAACACAATTCAATAAGGCTTTGTCTGGACGGTGTCCGTCCCGCTCCCGATGGATATACGC
>OQWM01000833.1_pt1 | contig 20616 bp, 20 predicted proteins | sample 1691531 | NCBI WGS metagenome assembly OQWM01 (sample SAMN03418257, study PRJEB22391) | human gut metagenome | biome: human-gut; feature: organic feature; material: feces | host: Homo sapiens | place: Tanzania | collected 2013-01
CTTTAGTCATATAGCTATTGAAGTACCTGGTGAAAATACATCTAATGAATGGTGTGAACCAGTAACTAATGAAGAATATGACAAATTAAATTAAAATATAAATAGTGGGAGGTTTTGTATGAAAAATGAGATAATTTTATTTGAAAATCAAAATGTTAAATTAGAAGTTAATATGAAAGATGAAACCGTATGGTTATTGCTAGAACAATTAGCAACACTATTCGATAGGAACAGAACTGTAATAAAGAGACATATTAATAATATCTTAAAAGAAAAAGAATTAAAGACTATAATAGAAGAAGTTAAGGAAGAAAAGAAAGAACCACCAAGGCAATTATCAAAAGATGCATTAAGAAGAGAAATTGCCAAAGTAGAAAAGCATATATTGATGAATTATTTACTGAAGAAGAATTTAAACAAGAAACTAAATTAATTGAAAGTCAAATTGAAATGATTAATTCTAAACTACTAGAAAATTCACAAGCAGAACAATTAAGCTTTACTACTGAAGATATATTACTTAATGTTAATACCTTAAAATTCGGGGTTGATTTTGCTTTTAATGGGAAATATATATCTTCTGCAATTAAATAAACCATTAAAGAATGATCTTCTTTAGCCTTAGTTAATGCAGCATTAATAATTTTATTATCATTTAATTTCTCGTTGTCATTTTCTGATAGGATCAAGAATCTGTTTTCATCTTCCTTTCTATGATCATTAAAAGATTTCATTGCAAGCCAGGCCTGCTGCTGTCTTCTGCCCTTGTCTTTCTGATAATTCATTTCAAAGAGAACTGTATCAGTAATACAGATGTAATTTATTTCCTTAGTTTTCATTTCATCCAGAATTCTTGGGCGTCGGCAGAGAATTGAAGAATCGACAACTACCATTATTCTTTTAGAACTTTTTAATCCAAGAAGTTCATCGATACTTATATGAAATTCTTCAGCGAGTTTTATTAACTGTTCTGTAGTTGGAGGATTCTTTCCTTGTTCCCAATTTGAAACAGTTGGTCTTGAAATTCCCATGATATTAGCAAATTCCTCCTGTCTCATATTTTTTGAATTTCTCAATTTCTCAATATTCTTTCCAATAATCGTATAATCCATGCTATTCTCCGTATATCTTTAATTCTAAAGTAGCACCTAAAACACTAGCCGTCAATTTTATTAACATAATCCCTTTAAGATGTCAGAACTTCTTACAATTTGTCAGAAATTATGACATTTAAGAGGTTAAGTTATGTTAAAAGAGTAATTCAAATATAAATATCTGAAAAACCTATGCATTTCCTACCTGAGCAGCTGAAATTGTTTTGTAGAAAGCATAAAACTTTGCAACGCGCTAAAAATCCACCCGGAAATTTTGTTCTCTCCGCCCAAAGAGGAAAAAGAGGCTGCAAAAAACGAGATTATCGCATTGGTAAAAAAGTATATATAATGTTATAGAAGAAAGTTTTTTCGTCACAAAAAAAAAACTGCCGCTTCATCGCATAAACCTGCAATTTGCTCCAGATGGTTGTACTCAACTTTCACTTGAAATAGTTTGGGGTTCTGAACAACCTTAATCTTTCTTATCACACAAAATCTTCACAACTTGTAAATTCACTTACGCTTTTATTTTTTATTCAAACCAGTTTTCAACACAAAGCGAAAAATGCTCCCTAATCGGCTCATAGTCTTTTATATTCCGAGTCACAAGAATCAAGTTGTTCGACATTGCAATAGAGGCAATTTGAGTATCAATAACAGGAGTTGGAGTTCCAGCAGCAATCATCTTTGCCGCAATATGAGAATTCAAGGACGCGGCAGATTCATCATAAGAAAGAACACTGAAATTCGAGTGTACAAAATTTTCAATCGCATCAAAAACCAAATCTTTTCTTTTTCCATGCGGTAACATATCCACACCTTTCAGCAATTCAAACCAGACCGGAGCACATATCGCAGAAAAACTAGCCTGCATTTCAATTTTTGACAAAACTTTTTCATTTCCAAACGGTTTTGCAAATTCAGAAACAATATTTGTATCAAGCAAATAGACTAGCCCCATGAATTTTCCCTCCCAAAATCAAGGCGTTCCGCATTTCTATTTTCTTCAAGAATTCTATTATATTCTTCACCAGCCTCCGCCAACACCAAAAGCTCTTCCTTGCTTAATCCCGCCCGCCATTTGCGCAACTCCTCCACAGGATTCTTTTTTACAGACTTTTTGTAGTTCTCATCAAAATCTTTTTTGCTGATTATCACCGCCGAAACCGTTCCGTGCTTTGTTATCTCAACGATTTCTCCATTTTCAGCGTACGTTATGTATTCGCTTAGCCTTGCCTTCACATCATAAAGCGGAGCAGTCATCGCGCCTCCCGTATCAGATTTTTCCGACCATTATATAGTCATATCATAGTCATAAACAGTCATACCGTCAAGTTTAAAATAAAAATCCGGAGAATAGACAGAAACCTGCAAATTCTTTTGGCGGCTGAATATCCAGTCCGTCAAGGAATCTGCCAAATGAAACACACACTTGAACACGTCAGAAACAAGCACCTGACAATCTGCGAACGCACTCTTATCCAGCTCAGACTCAAGGACGGACACACGGTCTACTCAATCGCAAAGGAAATAGGCTGCGCATACAACACCGTCAAGAACGAAATCAGAAGAGGCTCAAAGCAAATGTACAGAAGCCGCCGCTTATGCTACCGTGCAGAAACAGGACAGGAAAGATGAGACTCGGAGCAAGCATTGAAAGCAGACCTGCGGAAGTCGAGACACGGAAAACATTCGGACACTGGGAAATCGACACAGTAATCGGAAAAAAGAAAGGAAAGAACTCTGTCGTTCTGACACTCGTCGAGCGCAACACGGATTTCTACATAACGCGGAAAATTCCAGCAAAGGCAGCCAACGCAGTCAATTCGGAAATCAAGTAGCTGTTCTCAGACTTTGGAAAAAAGCCGGAGAAAATCTTCAGGACGCTGACAGCCGACCGCGGACTTGAATTCGCCTCGCTTGCCGAGCTTGAAAATGAAAGCACAAAAATATACTTCGCACATCCGTACTCGTCATACGAAATAGAAATCAACGAGCGCCACAACAGAATTCTGAGACGCTTCATTCCAAAAGGCACAGACATCAACAAAATCTCTGAGGAAGAGCTTGAGAGAATTGAAGACTTAATAAACGGACTACCAAGAAAAAGACTAGGCTACAAAACACCGGAAGAGCTTTTCAATGAGCAGCTGGACTTAATCTACAGACTTTGAAAAAAATCAAAAAATAGTGCAATTTGATATTGCAATTTTTGTTAATTTATTTTGTCTTTTTATAAATATCGTCGTTTAATTTTAAAACAGTTTTATCTTCATTTAATTTTACTTTATATTCCAATTTTAAATAGAATCCAGCCGTTCTAGTTCCTTAATTAAATCCTTATTTAATTCCTGCTTTATAAATTCTTCTTTTATTCGGGAAATAAATCTTAAATCCATAAATAAATGCGAAAGAGTTACTAACAATCCTCCAATATCCAAGTTTTTAGGATTGTCAGTTATCAACGTTTGAATTATATTACTCGTTGATGCTATGGAATTTGAAATCAAAAGAATTTTTCGGGTACGAACCTCATATAAATCTTTATTAATTTTTTCTTTATTGAACAATCCATGCACTAATCCAATTATCATGTCAATAAAAATAGAAATTCCAGCAGAAGCCCCAACAATTTTCAAATCCCTTGAAAAACAGAGCGCATCATAATTTGATTTGTATAATTTACTTGCAAAATCAGTATTTATTGCTTCCAAAATCGGCACCGGAAGTCCAAGTTTTGTAAACTCATCGGATTTTAGATGGCAGCCTTCTGAAAAGATTGCGGCAGGTAAATTTAAGGAATCGGCCTTGCACATTTCAAAACTCTCACCAAAAAGTTTTGCAAGAGGAACTGATTCGGGAGTAATCATCATCTTAGGATTTCTGATGACACGATTCGATTTGAAATCTTCGAATGTTATTGTATCAGTCAGAATATTTGCTGTTCCAAAAATCCATCCAAGAATCGGGTCATGTCCCAGCGTATGGATTCTATGATAGCCACCTTCCATATTTCTGTTAATAGACGGAGAACCTTTTGTAATATCATACGGCGGAGTCTGATAAAGAATATACATCCAATAGCCATGCCCATTATTTTCGTGCTTCTCTTTAAATCCGTCATTTGCCCTACGATGTTCTTTTTCTATGGATTTATCATTATGTGCAAGTCTGGCATCAGGATTGAAACTGTTTCCATAGTCGAATTTTCCAGCGACCCGACCAAACAATAAAGATTTTACAGTCTGCAAAGCGGTTGCAATTCCCAGGAAAATCAGATCTGTTTTATTTACAATGCCAGTTTTATGCGAGAATTCATCATGAATTGCATCAAGTCGTTTGTATGCTTCTTGAAATTCTTTCTCAGAAAGCAAATCCTCCAATTCGACGTCATTATGAATTTCAGCATTAGCCTTTTTAACCAAATCATCATAAGATTTTATTTCTTGAATTTTTGATGAAAGTTTCTGTTCTTTTTTAATAACGGGTTTATTTGGAAGAGCATATCCAAGCGACTTTAAGAGAACTTCGCTTGAATTTATATGCTCGTCAAGTTTGTAAATCTGAGAAGAACATTGTTTTTCCAAAGAAAAAGATTCATTCTGGTTCATTTTTAGAACTTTGTTAAAATCTTTTTCTCTGTCAGTATAATTATATTTTCCCATGGACTATGCTAAGTCATGCTTTAAGTCTTTTATTGCAGCCTGCAATAATGTATTAAGCGAAGTCAAATATTCTGTTCTTTCCTTGCTTTGACCTAATTCATTTTTTAGAACCACAAGGATAGCATTTTGTTTTTCAACAGCCTTTGTATATAAAGAATATTTTTCCTCCGCAAGTTTCTTGTTCTTTATATGAGATGTTATTCCGATTGCTGTACCTCCAAGAATGACAGCAGGAGCAGCCAGAACTGCCAATCCCGTTGACATTCCACCTCCCAAAAGAACGCCGGCCGCTTTAAGTCCGCTTGTAATTCCTGCGGCACTTAATCCTACTACAGAACCTCCATAATACAATGCCGCAAAACTTGCGACACCTCCAACTCCAGCTCCCAACGCTCCTGCAAGTGTTTCCGGGATTGCAGAAGTTGCTATTGTCCTTGATTTATTATTCAAAGCTTCGTTTGCTTCGTTAATTACCTTTCTTACACTGGCAAGACTTTTAGAATCCTTAAAATTCATTTCTGATTTTTTCATAAAATCCTCCTAAGATTTCCACCAACATAAAATATTGGTATCTTTTATCAAATACAATATATTATATTGATTACACTGTCAACAAATCCAACATTTTGTAATATGAAAACAAGCTGAAAAATCCTTCATAATATATTGTATGCAGAAATCTCTTGAAGAAATCTTCCGGGAAAACCTCAGATTTTACAGGCAGCGGGCAAAATTGTCGCAGGAAAAACTTTCTTCGCTTCTTGATAAAAACATAAACTACATAAATATGATTGAAAGCGGAAAAAGCGTGCCTCCGCTTTCGATGATTGAGCAGATTTCTTCTATTCTAAAGATTGAGCCACATTACTTTCTGGAACCGGCCGAAGAAAATTCAGCATTTGACAAAAACTCATTTATAGAAAACGCTTCATTGCAAATCGCGGAAAAAGCAAAATCTATCCTGACGGAGTTGCTGGAATAGTTCCTGTAAATGCAATCCGCATTTTATAAACTATATTATTCAAAATATTGTGAAAAAAGCCGCCGCAACAGATTTTCCAATCAACTTGGATAATGACAAAAACAAGCAAGCTTAGCAAAGGCAATTTAAAAGGAAACAAAAACATGGTTCAAATCAGAAAGGCAACGGATGCGGACATCGACGCACTGATAAAATCCAGATGCCGGACGATGCGTGAAGTCTGTAGCATCGGTGAGAATTACGAATTTTCCGCCGAGTTCATGGAAAGCACAAGGGAATATTTTCTGCGCGGAGACGGAACTACCGTAATCGCAACTGATAATTCTGTCAAGCCGCCGGAAATGCAACACTCTGCTACACAAACTTGATGCCGACATTTTCTCACCCAGGCGGAAAACGCGCGCATCTGATGAACGTGCATGTTGAAAAGGAATTCCGCCGCAAGGGAATCGCCCGCAGAATGATTGAGCTTCTTGTTGACGAAGCAAAAGAACGCGGCGTTACAGAAATCAGCCTGGACGCAACCGATGACGGCCGAAAACTCTACGAGGCAATGGGCTGGCACAAAAACAGCGAGGCGATGGTGAAGGATTTATAAAAGAAAACAATCCTAACCGTGAGGCTCAAGCAGCCAGTCAATTATATTCTTATGGATAATTCCGTCCTGCGAAAAATCAAATTTATCAACTGAAAGGACATACTTCGGGAAGTTGTCTTTTACGTTTTTATATGCGCCGAATTCACACTCAACAGTCGCCTCATCGGCAAGAAGATAGCATACCTGAAAGTAAAGCTTTTCATTTCCTTTTTGCGCGACAAAATCAACCTCGGCATTTTTCAGAGCGCCTATGTAGACTTCATATCCGCGGCATTTAAGTTCATTGTAAACTATATTTTCAAGACTTGCGCCGATGTCGATTTTTACGGAATGAATTCTTGCAAGGCTCACGTCCGCCAGATAATATTTGTCAAATGTTGAAAGAACTTTTTTTCCCTGAATATCATATCTTGGAACTTTGTCCGCAATGCAAGAGCTGCAAATAAACAAAAGATAATTGTAAAGAGATTCCTTTGAGCATTCCCGGTTCTCAGATTTCAGAAAATTTGCAATCGACTTTCCGGAAAAAATCTGCGACATATTAATAGAAAGATAATCAATAATCTTGCTCAGTAATGCCACATTTTGAATTTTATAGCGGGAAATAATATCCTTCAATACAATAGAATCATACAAATCAGAAAGAAAAACTTTGAGCTCATCGTCGCTGTGCAAGGAAAAACGCTGCGGCATACCGCCCCAACGGATGTAGTCCATAAGAGCATTCTCATCCGCTTTTTCTATTCCCTGAATTTCAAGGCTTTCCGCAAAAGTGAACGGCAGAATTTTAAATGAAACATAGCGTCCGGAAAGCAGCGTCGCCATCTCGCCGGACATAAGATTTGCATTTGAGCCTGTGATGAAAATGCTCGTATTCAAAAGCCTGAAAGAATTGACTGCCTTTTCAAAGTTCGCGACATTCTGAATTTCATCAAAAAAAAGATAATATTTCTTCTCATCAGTCATCAGGTTCTTCACATATTCAAAAAGCGAAATTTCGTCTTTTAATGAAGCAAAGTTCAGGTCCTCAAAATTGATGAAGATTTTATGCGAGTCGTCCGCTTTAATTTCATCTGCAATCTGCCTTAAAATAACAGATTTTCCGCAACGGCGGATTCCAATCAGCACTTTGACAAGTTCGTTTTCATAAAAAGGCCGGATTTTTTTCAGCCAGTTTTCTCTTATTACCATACTGTTATAATAGACCAAACCGATAAAAAATGCAACTTGTACGGTTCAAACGTACTAAATTGATAAAAATATGATTTTGTTCGCTACACAAGGACTGAAATATAACTTATTAGAATTACAGTCACTTCACAAAAACAGTGCAGCCACAAACAGAAGCGTTCTTAACTTTACAAAGGCGGCAAAATTTATTTAAACTGACGGAAAACACCTGTCAGCGAGGTTTATATGCCGCCAAAAATCACGGACGAACAGATTCTAAAAACCGCAATGAAACAGTCGGCAATCGACATGAACTGCTGCGCGGAAGATTTTCTTATGAGCAAAAACAAAGTCGTAATCTCAAAAGAAAATGCGGACGCACGCCGTTACCTCAAGCTTCCGTTCGCCGCAGACCTTGTGAGCTACGGAAACAACATTGTCGCATCCTGCTCGCCCGAACTTCGCGCAATCGTTGAGGAATACATTTCGTCCTTCGTGTGGTATCACTGCTTTGAAACTCCGAATATGCACGTGCTTTCCCAAAAGCTGCGTCCGCTCGGATTCGACGTGTGCTTTATGGCGGAATACTGGCTGCCCGACGTGAACAAACTTTTTTCGGAAACTGAATCCGGCAAGAACAGAAACGCCTTCATCACAAAAATCCTTGAGCCGCGCGATTTTCAGAACCTTTACGTTGACGAATGGAGCAACGCTCTCTGCGCGGACAGAAAAAATCTTGACGTGCTTGCGGTAGCCGCCTTCGATTCGGACTCTAAAAAACTCGTCGGACTTGCAGGCTGCTCCGCGGACTGCGACACGATGTGGCAGATTGGCGTTGACGTTCTTCACGGCTTCCGGCGAAAGGGAATCGCCTCCACCCTCACAATGGAACTTGCAAAAGAAACTCTGCGGCGCGGAAAAATTCCTTTCTACTGCTGCGCCTGGTCGAACATCGTCTCCGCCCGAAACGCAATCAGAAGCGGCTTCCGTCCCGCCTGGTGCGAGCTGACCGCCAAACCGATTGAGGAAATTGAAAAGATGAACGGGGAAAGGTGAAGATTTTCCGCATCCATGCACATCAATTTTATGCTTAAAAAACAACCGTTGTACTATTAAACAGTACGATGTTTATTTTCAGAGGAAATTAAAGCTTGTGCCAAAATAAATAAAAAAATGCTATTATCTTTGCTTCGTAAAATATACTTGCCATAAAATAAAAAATTCATCACTTCTTCCTCTTTACAAAAACCGCAAGTTGATTTAGACTAACGAGCGTTAGTAATTAAGCGAGGTTTATATGTCGGAAAAAATCACAAAGGAAAGCATTATAAAATCCCTTTTGGACACAGCGTTTTATAAGTCCGCGGGCGGAACAAGTCTTTCTGACATAGCCGAATCGCTTGGAATAAAAAAGGCATCACTTTACAATCACTTTGAAAGCCGCAGCGACATAATCGAGCAGACAACTTCTTCCTGCGCCGAATATTTAAAAAGCATTTCATTTATTCCAGCCGAAATTGAAAACGTGGCAAAAAAATATCCTGTTGAAACAGTCCTAAAAGGAATCGTGAGCCGCTACGTAAAAATGCACGAAAAAGCTCCGCTGTTTCAAATTTACACTTTTGTGGAAAGCCAGAAATATTTCGACATAAAAACCGCGCAGATTATAAAGGAAGAAAATGAAAAGCTCGAATCCCAGACTGAAATCGTGCTTGAGTGCCTTTTGAATTTGGAAAAAATAAAAATTACAAAAGAGCAAATTCCGGGAATTTCAAAATGGTTCTGCGCCGGAATAAACGACTTTTTAAATCGAAGGCTTTTGGAACGCAAGCAAGTTGTAGTGCAAAATCCCAAGAGCGGCGAAGGAGAACTTTTTACACTTCAGTCTGACGACAAGGGAATTGACGAAATCAACAGGCTTGTAGAGCAGTTCAGCAGACTTTTGTGCGCATAAAATTTTTTAAAGATTCTCTGAGGAAAAAATGAATCAGATAAATATGCCTTTGATTGACAGCCAGCATCTTTTTTTGCTTTTTATTTTTTATTCTTTTGTCGGATGGATTTGCGAGGAAATCTGGGTTTCTTCACTTTACAGAAAAATCGAAAAACGCGGAATGCTGCACGGTCCGATTTGCCCTATTTACGGATTCGGCGCGCTTATAATTCTTTTTGGAATTTATCCTTGGCGTGAAACTTGGTTCAGGCTTTTTGTGGCATCCGCAATTTTAGCCTCTATTCTGGAGTATTTTTCAAGCTGGCTTTTGGAAACTATTTTCCACACAAAATGGTGGGACTATTCAGCACATAAATTCAATTTAAATGGAAGAATCTGTCTTTTAAATTCATGTGCTTTCGGACTTGGCGGAGTTGCGCTTGAGCATTTTCTGCATCCAATAGCCGTAAACTTGATTTTTGCTCCCAAAATTCAGCCGTTCATTCCTTCAATTTACTATGCGTTCAGTACAATTCTCGGAATCGATGTGATTTTCACGATAAAGCGGCTTGTAAGATTCAGCGAGACAATGGAAAAACTCAAGATGTTCGGCGAGCAGCTCAAGGAAAAATACGGAAGCGAATCTTGGTTTGCAGACACAAACTTGCACACAATGATTCAGTCTGTAAAAGCTAGAATAGAATCCGGCTCAATTCAGGCAAGCGAAAAAATGAGGGAACGGCTTGAAAAATTCTCACGCAGGCAGCGCAACGAAGAAAGCCTTTTCAGGAAATTTCCTACAATGTCCAGCCGCGAATATAAACTTCCGCTTGACCACATAAAGCAGACGCTCAAGGAATATATCGAAAAGAAACGCAACGAACGGCTGAGCAAAATCCGCAAATAACTAACACTTTGAAAATTACAACAGATTGCCGTGTCAAGCGCGGCAATGACAAACCGTTTACAAAGCAAAAAACACCAAAATATTGTGATTTTTCTCACACAAAGGCGATTTTCAGCGTAAAATCAGCAAATTCTGGCAATTTTTGTAAGCCTTGGCTAAATTTCAATGGAAACGCCTTCTTTTTTCTTATAAAATTAAGTAAATTACAGCAAAATTATTGTGATTTTTCTCACAAATCAAATTAAAAGGGGTACAGAATGTCAAGAGTATACAATTTTAGCGCAGGTCCATCTTGCTTGCCGGAAGAAGTTTTAAAAGAATGCGCGGCGGAAATGCTTGACTACAACGGAAGCGGTCAGTCAGTAATGGAAATGAGCCACCGCTCAAGCACATATCAGGCGATAATTGACCATGCGGAATCCCAAATCCGCAAGCTCATGAAAGTTCCCGAAAACTACAAAATCCTTTTTTTGCAGGGAGGCGGTTCAACACAGTTTGCAATGGTCGCAGAAAACCTTGGAATCCACACAGGAAAAGCAGCTTACATTCAGACTGGAGTCTGGGCAAAAAAGGCGGCGGCAGAAGCAAAACATCTTGGAATAAAAGTTGACATAATCGCTTCAAGTGAAGACAAAAATTATTCTTACATTCCGCATGTTGAAAAAATTGAAGGCGACTACGACTATGCGTATATATGCTTCAATAACACAATAATGGGAACCCACTACGAGTATATTCCGGACACAGGAAAAATTCCGCTTGTTGCAGACATTTCATCCTGTGTTTTGAGCGAAGAGCTTGATGTTTCAAAGTTCGGACTTCTTTTTGCAGGCGCGCAGAAAAACCTTGCTCCGGCTGGAGTTACGCTTGTTATAATCCGTGAAGATTTGATTACAGAAACTCCGCGCGAAGGAACACCGACAATGCTTTGCTACAAAACTCACGCAGACAACGGAAGCATGTACAACACTCCGCCTTGCTACACAATTTACGTTCTCGGAAAAGTTCTTGACTGGATTGAAAAAAATGGAGGAGCTGCAGGAATTCACAAGCTTAATGTTGAAAAAGCAAACTATCTTTACGACTATCTTGACTCAAGCGATTTCTATCACGCCACAGCAGAAAAAGGAAGCCGCTCTCTCATGAATGTTCCGTTCCTCACAAAATATTCAACAGGCTCAAAAGACGAAGCCGACATTGCAAAGGAAAAAGAAATAAATGCAAAGTTTGTAAAAGAAGCAGAAGCCGCAGGGCTTGTAAATCTTAAAGGACACAGGCTTGTAGGCGGAATGAGAGCTTCAATTTACAATGCGATGCCACTGGCCGGAGTTAAAGCTCTTGTTGAGTTCATGAAAAAATTCGCAGAAGAAAACAAATAAGAACGGAGAAAAAAAATGTTTAAGATTCAGACACTAGACAGAATCAGCGCAGTTGGACTTGATAACTTTCCACGCGATGAATATGAAATTGCAAGCGAAATCGTAAAGCCGGACGCAATTCTTGTTCGCAGCCACGATATGCTTTCAATGGAAATTGACCCGAACATAAAAGCTGTTGCCCGCGCTGGAGCAGGCGTAAACAACATTCCTGTAAAAGACCTTGCGCAAAAAGGCGTTGTAGTTTTCAACACACCGGGAGCAAACGCAAACGCTGTAAAGGAACTTGTAATCCTCGGACTTCTTATGGCAAGCCGTCCTGTAATCGCCGCAAATCAGTGGGTAAATTCCCTCGCTGGAAAAGGAGCAGAAATCGCAACACTTGCTGAAAAAGGAAAGAAAAATTTCATCGGACAGGAAGTAAAAGGAAAAACTTTAGGCGTAATCGGACTTGGAGCAATTGGAGCGCAAGTCGCAAACACAGCCGTAGAACTTGGAATGAATGTAATCGGCTACGATCCGTTCCTTTCCGTAGATGCCGCCTGGAGTTTAAATCATCAGGTTAAGCACGCTGAAACATTGGATACTCTTCTTGCAAAAGCAGACTACCTTACTTTCCATGTTCCAGAAACTCCAGACACAAAAGGCTTCGTCAACGCAAATACAATCAAGAACATGAAAAACGGCGTAAAGCTCATAAACATTGCGCGCGGCGGACTTGTAAACAATGAAGATGTTCTTGCGGCAATCAGAGCCGGAAAAATTTCATGCATGGTTACAGACTTTGCGGCTGAAGAACTTATTGCCTGCGACAAAGTAATCTGCCTTCCGCATTTGGGAGCTTCAACTCCAGAAGCAGAAGACAACTGCGCTGTAATGGCTGTAAAAGAACTTCGTGATTTTCTTGAGCGCGGAATCATCAAGAACAGCGTAAACTTCCCAAAGACAACAACTGACAATCCTATTCCTTGCGGCGGAACAAGGCTTTGCATAAGTCACAAGAATGAGCCTGGACTTGTTGCGCAGTTCACGACAATTCTTGGAGAGGCAAATCTCAATATCGAAGGAATGGTAAACCAGAACCGCTGCGAAGTTGCATACAACATTATTGATGTGGCAGGAAAAGTTACAGAGCAAACTTTGGAAAATCTTGCAGCTATAAAAGACGTTACAAAAGTAAGACCAATTTACAACTAAAAATCTTTCATCAAAATGCGTCCCTGCAGAATGAATTTTATTTTACTTTCGCAGGGATTTTTTTTATTTTAAATTGTCGAAAAAAATTCATTTTCACGCTAAAAAATAATTCGCAAGACTTTCTAAGATATTGACATATACAGTAGCGTGGTATAGTATAATAAAAAAATTATTACATGGAGAAAACTATGGAAATGGAAGAAAAAAAATCATGCTGCGCAAACAAAACAACAAAACGCCCAGAAGAAGAATTAAGAAAACTTGTAAACAGGCTCAGTAGAATCGAAGGTCAGGTCAATGGAGTAAAAAAAATGCTTCAAAACGATGCGTATTGCACGGACATTCTTATTCAAGTTTCTGCATGCCAAGCCGCATTTAATTCGTTCACAAAAGAGCTTCTTGCAAGCCACATAAAAGGCTGCGTTGCGGAAGGAATTAAAAACGGCGACGAAGAAATTGTTGACGAGCTTGTCCGCACACTTCAAAAACTTATGAAATAACTTTTCTCTTTAGGAAAAAAATGATAAACGTAATTTTAGTTTTATTTATAATTGTAATCTTTGCGTTTGCCTTAAGAAATTCAATAAAGCATTTCAAAGGCGAAGGTTCTTGCTGTGGAGGAGATAGCGGAACTTTAGTTGAAAAAAAGCACCTTGCAAATCCTGTTGTTGAAAAAAAGACAGTTTTTACAGCAGGAATGAAATGTTCAGAGTGCGCAAAAAAACTATGGAATTCACTGAATAAAATCGAAGAGCTTTCTGTAAAAAAAGTAAACTTCAAAAATGGAACTGCGGTCTTAGAAGCAAGCAGAAATATTTCAGACGAAGAAATCAAATCTGCTGTTGAAAACGCAGGATATAAATTTATAAAAACTATTCCATAACAAAAAGGAAATTTCATTCTTGGCTTTTGTCTGTAAGCAATGGAGGTTCGAATGGAAAAATTTCTTATTTCAGGAATGAGCTGCGCCGCTTGTTCTGCTAGAATTGAAAAAGCAGTGGCAAAAGTAAAAGGCGTGGAATCTTGCGCTGTAAGCCTTCTTACAAATTCAATGTCCGTGAAAGGAACTGCTTCCGCACAAAGCATAATTCAGACCGTTGAAAAAGCAGGATATGGCGCAAAAATTTCAGGCAGTGAAAAAACAAGCAAACCAGAAGAGCAAGAACTTTTGCTAGAAAACTCAGAACTAAAAAATCTAAAAAGCCGCTTAGCAGCTTCATTAATTTTTCTTTTGATTCTCATGTATTTCAGCATGGGCCACATGATGCTGAACTTTCCGCTGCCTGCTTGGATCAACGGAAACCATGTTGCAATGGGGCTTGTTCAGCTTTTGCTTACAATTATAATTTTATTCATCAATAGAAAATTTTTTATAAGCGGAACTAAAGGACTAATCCACGGAACTCCAAACATGGACACACTCGTTGCGCTTGGAAGCGGAGTTTCATTTGCGTACAGCACACTGGTTCTTTTTAGCATGACTGATGCGGTTCTAAAAGGTGATGAGCTGCGCGTAATGAAATGCATGGACAATTTCTATTTTGAAGGAGCTGCAATGATTGTAACTCTCATCACTGTAGGAAAAATGCTTGAGTCCATTTCAAAAGGAAAAACTACAAACGCCTTAAAAAATCTCATAAAGCTAAAACCTGAAAATGCAACAGTCATACGTGAAGGCAAAGAAATTGTAATTCCAATAAGCGAAATAAAAAAAGACGATGTTTTTATTGTAAAGCCCGGAGAAAATATTCCTGTCGATGGAATTGTAATTGAAGGAGAATCTTCTGTAAACGAATCAGCATTAACAGGAGAAAGCATTCCAGTCGATAAATCTGCAAAAACCGAAGTATATTCAGCAACTATAAATTTAAATGGATTTTTAAAATGCAAGGCATTGCGTATTGGAGAAGAAACTGCGCTTTCACAAATAATAAAACTTGTAAGCGACGCTTCCGCAACAAAAGCTCCGATTGCAAAAACAGCAGACAAAGTTTCCGGAATTTTTGTGCCATCCGTGCTTTTAATTTCAGCAATAACATTTTTTGTCTGGATGATTTGTGGCGCGGAATTCAACTTTGCATTGTCCAGAGCAATTTCCGTCCTTGTTATAAGCTGTCCGTGCGCATTGGGACTCGCAACTCCAGTAGCCATAATGGTCGGAAACGGAGTCGGAGCAAAGAACGGAATTCTTTTTAAAACCGCAACATCTCTTGAGGAAACCGGAAAAATAAAAATTGTCGCACTAGATAAAACAGGAACAATAACAAAAGGCGAGCCGGAAGTGACTGACATTGTTGCGGCAGATGATATTTCAGAAAAAGACTTGGTGAAAATTGCAGCGTCGCTTGAATCAAAAAGTTCACATCCGCTTGCAAAGGCTGTTGTAAAATTTTATAGCAATTCCACTTTTACCAATGAAGAACTTATTGAAACACAAAATTTTGTTTCGCTTCCGGGAAATGGAATTTCATGCACAATCAAAGGAGAAAAATTTTTTGCAGGCAATTTAGCATTTATAGAAAAAAATGCAGATATTTCATCAATAAAAGAAAAAGCAGCTTTGTTTTCTTCCGAAGGAAAAACACCGCTCGTATTCGCAAAGGAAAATAAAATTCTTGGAATGATTTGCGTTGCGGACAAAATAAAAGATGACAGCGCGCAGGCGGTTTCGCAGCTAAAGGCAATGTCTGTAACTCCGGTTATGATTACAGGCGACAATGAAAAAACGGCGCAGGCAATCGCAAAAAATGCCGGCATAGAAAAAATTATCGCAGGTGTTCTTCCAGACGGAAAAGCAAAGACAATTGCAACTTTGAAATCAAAAGGAAAAACTGCGATGGCTGGAGACGGGATAAATGACGCACCGGCACTTGCAAGCGCAGACATCGGAATCGCACTTGGAGCAGGCAGCGACATTGCAATCGATTCCGCGCAAGTTGTTCTTATGAAAAATTCATTGCTAGATGTTCCGGCGGCAATCCGGCTTAGCAAGGCAACATTGAAAAATATTCATGAAAATTTATTCTGGGCATTTTTCTATAACATTGCAGGAATTCCGCTTGCGGCAGGAGTTTACTACAAGGCATTCGGGCTGCGTTTAAATCCAATGTTTGCGGCGGCGGCAATGAGCCTTTCAAGTTTCTGCGTTGTAACAAATGCGCTCAGACTGAATTTCTTTAAGCCGTATAAATTTTCAAAATCAGAAAATAAATTTCAATCTTTAAAAAGACAAGAGGAGGTTACTATGTCAACGATTGAAAAAACTATAAAAGTTGAAGGAATGATGTGCGGACATTGCGAGGCGCACGTAAAAGAAGCTCTTGAAAAAATAAAGGGAGTTGAAGAAGCCACAGCAGACCATGAAACAGGAAAAGTTGTCTTAAAACTTTCAAAAGAAATCGATGACAAAAAAATTGCAGACGCAGTAAAAAAGGCTGGATACAAAGTGGTTTAAAACAAAAACGCCGTGGTAATAAAAATGTCGCCACGGCATTTTTATTTCATAATAAAAAATTATTCTGTTCAAAATCAAACACTCTTGAAAATCTAGCAAAAATTCAGTGAAATAAACTTATGAAACAAAACAAAAAAATTATTAAGATTATTTCATTATTTGTATTTTTATTTACACTGAATTTTATTCACGCCGAAAAAACTCCAGTTGAAAATTTATATGAATACAAAATGGAAAACGGCCTTACAGTTTTTGCCGCAGAAAACCATACAGTTCCACTGGTCTATATTGAGATTGCAATACGCGCCGGAGCTATAACACAAACTCCGCAGACCGCAGGACTTTTTCATTTGTATGAGCACATGATGTTCAAGGGAAACAAACTTTACAAAGATGCGGCATCAGTGAACAGGGCTCTTTCTAATCTTGGAGTTGCAAGCTGGAACGGAACAACAGGAATAAACCATGTAAATTATTTTTTCACAGTACCTTCAAACAAACTTGAAGAAGGACTTGCATTTTGGAATGCGGCGGTTCGCTCTCCTCTTCTTAATGAACAGGAACTTGAAAATGAAAAAAAAGTTGTGCTTTCGGAAATTGAAGGCGGAAAATCAGATCCATCAAAAATCTTTTATAGCTACTTAAACAAAAAACTTTTCCCTGATGCGCCATACAAACTTGATTCAGGCGGTTCATTTGACGCTGTAAGAAATGCAAATTCAACTCAGCTAAAAGAAATAAAAGGAAAATATTACATTCCAAAAAACGCCGCTCTTTTTATTGGCGGAGACATTCAACCTGAAGAAACTTTCAAGCTTGCAGAAAAAATATTCGGAACTTGGAGCAACAACGATTCAAAAATAGAACCTTCAGCTCAGCAAAGAAAAGAGCCTTTTGCAAGCACACAATTTTGTGTAATGCCTTTTGACAAGATCACAAGGGAACTTGCGCAGATTATGATCCAGTTTAGAGGTCCAGACGCAGATTTTGATTTGCAAGACACTTACGCTGCGGATTATCTTATGTATCTTTTATCAGAGCCAAACGGAAAGTACATTCAGTCACTTTACAAAAATCCAGAATTTAAAATTCCAGACTTCAACAATTCTTGGGCGCAGTATGCCACAGTAAGGGCAAACGGACTTTTTGAATTCGGAACAATTGTAACAGAGCCGGAAAATTTGCTTCCAGAACGAGCAGAAAAAATTCTTTTAGAAATTCAAAATTCAATTATTCCGAAAATTGCAAATGAAAAAAAATTCTTTACAGAATCATACAAGTCAAAAATCATAGAGCAATTAAAAGACAGTCAGACACAAGCAACAGAAACTCCGTCAGAACTTTTAACAAGCATCCGAAGCTGGTGGACAAATACAAATGCAGAATATTTTTTCAACTACTATGACAACCTTTCAAAAGTTACGCAGGACGATGTAAAAAGAATTATAGAAAAATATATATCGGGTAAAAAACCTCTCGTAAGCGTTCTTTTAAATCCTGAAATTTACAACAGCACAAAAAAAGATTTCGAAAGCGAAGGATTCTATGAAGTCCGTTCCGATGAAAAAAGATGGTGGCAGGAAAAACAGTTTGAATTAAAAGAACCAGTTCAAAATTCAAATTTTAAATTTACAGAAGAAAAAAATATTTACATTCCGCAAGAAAATCAATCTAGCAAAACTGAAAATAAAATTTCAAAACGGAATATTGAAATTAAAAAACTTAAAAACGAAATTCCTATTTACATAAACAACACAAGCAATAAAATTATTTCTATTGCGATTCTTTGTCCGGGCGGAGTTGAAAAACTTACACCAGAAACATCAGGAATGGAAACAACATTATTCTCTTTTATGGCGGATTCTTCCAAAAAGTTTTCGTACAAAAAGCGTACAGAAATTTCATACGACACAAATTCCAGCATAGGATATTTTTCAAAACTTTCCGGAAGCGCTCTTTACTTAAATGCAATGGACAAGCATCTTGAAAAAATACTTCCAGTTTTTCTGGACGGATTTTTAAATCCTGCATTCAAGCAAAATGAATATGAAAACACAATCAATGCTTTGCGCCAAAGAATACAAGGAATTTTCAACGACCCGGAATCTTTCTTAGCTTTCACAATTTCAAATGAACTTTACAAAGACCATCCTTATGAAGCAAAAACTTTTGCAACTCCTGATTCAATAAAAAATATTACAATAGAAAATTTAAAAAAATATCACAAAGAACTTTTGGCAAATGGAAATTTTTCAGTTGTTGTTTCTGGAAAAATCGATTCAGACTTTTTAATTAAAAAACTGAACAGCACAATTGGAAAATTAAAATTTTCAAACGAAGAAACAAAAAGAAAAATCATACAGCCAATCAGCATCAAAAAAAATGCGCCGGTCACTCTTCGGCATCCGTCAGCAGAAGGAACTGCATACATTACAAAAGTCTTCGCTTCGCCTGCAAACACTGAGCCAGATTTTATTCCATGCGTGCTTGCAGGAAACATTTACACAGATATTCTTTTTAATGTTGTAAGGGAACACTACGGAATTTGCTATTCTCCGCAGAGTTACGTCATTGGCTCAAAAGCACCTTATGGAATTGAGCATTTATTTAAAGTTTCTGATTTCATCAATTTTGAAAAGGCCATGACGGAAGCAAGAAATTATATGTCAAATGACAAAATCGTAGAAAAAACAAATGCGGACGGAAGCTATGAATTTTCAACAATTGAACAAAATTTGGAAGGCTACAAAAATTCGTATATAAATCAAACTTACCAAAGCCAGCAAACCAGCGCAGGATTAGTTTCAATAATGGGATACAACTTGATTCAGTTCAACGACATTGACTATGACTTAAAGCAACTAGAGCAAATCAAGCGAACTACAGCTCAGGAAATTCTCCATGTTTTCAAAAAATACTGGATTGAAAATCCTTCCGCTTGGTTCGCAATAACTGGCGAAAACACAACTTTAAATTTTGGCGAGCAGGAGCAATAAGGCCTTTAAACGGAAACTTTCTTATACGGATGATTTTTTGCATCTTAAGCTGGCTTATAATTTCATCCATATCTGAATGCTCATAAATATTCACTGAACAATTTTTCCCAGCTGTTTTATTCAAGGCAATCATTGCTTCTTGATTCAATTCATCTTGAGTAAAACGGTTTGGATTTTTTCTTACAAGCTCCATGACAATTTTTGCATCAGGCGCAATTTTTTTATCTGATTTTCCAGAGCAAACATCACAGCCATCGCAGGCAGCCTGTTCCCCGCCTAAAGCGTCCAATAAAATTTGACGGCGACAAGTTTTGCTTTCTGCAAATTTCTGCATAACTTTTCTTCTGTCGTTTTCTTTTATTGCTGAAAATTTTTTATGGTCATAAAAACTCCAAAGCAATATCGCATTTGAAATTTCTCCATCTCTTCCGCCACGACCAGCTTCCTGAATATAAGATTCCGCGCTTGGACTTGGTTCCAAATGAATGACAGTGCGGATATTTTTCTTGTCCACTCCCATTCCAAAAGCGCAAGTACAGCACAAAATTGCATCGTCTTTTGGATAAAACCATTTTTCAACTTTTTGCTTTTCTTCACGACTCATTCCGGCATGATAAAATTTCACTTTGTCGTTTCCGCAGTAAGCAGAAAGTTCTCTTGCCATGTCTTCCGATTTTGCACGAGTTCCACAAAAAATAATCAGCGGCTTTTGTTCCGTAAGTGCAAGTAAAAAGGCAGTCCGCTTTTTCGCATAGCATTTTATAACCTGATAGTGAATGTTCGGACGGTCGCTTTCACTTCTTACAATTTTTGCTTCTCCATCAAAAAGAACTTCAGAAACTCTTGAAAGAACATTTTCCGAAGCAGTCGCAGTAAAAGCGGTTACAACAGGCGGATTAATTTTCTTTATAACTTTTCCAAGATTTAAATACGCAGGCCTAAAAGAATCGCCCCACTCGCTTACACAATGAGCCTCGTCAATTGCAATGTGAACAATTCCAAATGAACAAAGCCGCTCCAAAAGATTTTTATTTTGCAACGCCTCTGGATTTGTAATTATCACTTTTGCGCCGTTCTTTATGCGCATAAAATTTTCTTCACGCTCCAAATCAGTCTGTCCGCCGCGAAACACAACGCAGTCAAGACCGCCTTCATCCATTCTTCTTTTTTGATCTGAAATAAGCGCAAGCAAAGGATAGATAACAAGCGTAGGTTTATCTAAAAGCAAAGCCGGAGCAAGAAAG